>WSSedL1CaDRAFT_10000742_pt1 | contig 21905 bp, 18 predicted proteins | sample WetSurSL1Cattail_FD_9464 | JGI IMG/M metagenome (IMG submission 9464)
CTTTTTCTGATATACAGGGTCATAGTGGTATAGCGGATACCGCGGCCGTTTTGCAATCCGCCCGCAACCGTCCTCTAACCAGTGAAATATTAAAAGAGCAACTGGGTAGACTGGGTAATACCCCCTTTTATTTGGCAGACCTAAATGTTCAGATCGCCGAGCGGGTGATGATGCCTCTTAGTGAGCTCAACATAGTCCGGCGCCGGGCAATCGAAGGCTTATCCGCGGATATTCTCAAGCAATACCCCAAACGAAATGCAAGGCTGGACAATATCAAGCTATTCAACGACTCGCCGAAAAGTCTGCCAAAGAAACGCCCTCAGCAAAATTTAAGTGTATGGGTCGCCGATTATCAGGGTGTCGTTGCGGCGGCAACCTCCGGTGCTAATCTGATCTATGCCGGGGGAGATGAGTTAACTGATTTTCATTGGAATGCCGACAATTTGGCGGATGCGATCCAAATGGCGCATCAGCACGGAGCCCGTTTAGTAATAGGATTGCCTCGCATCAATCGTGAAGGGCAGCGCCGGCTATGGAACGATTATTTACAAATGATTATCCAACTGCCCGCCGATGGAATCATGCTTTCGGATTTGGGATCTTACCAACGGGTACTGGACGGAACGGAATTTCCAATTTATTTAAACTATAGCTTTAACTTTTTTAATAGCTATGCCCTTACATTTTTAACTAATCCCCGGCTGCGGATTAGGCAGCTAACCCTCTCTCCGGAGCTTACCTTAGAACAGGTTCGCGAGATTCGGAGGCACCAGCCGGATCTGGAATTGGAATGTTTAGTTCAAGGCCCCTTGGAATTGATGATTTCGGAATATTGCCCATTAGCTTCCACCTTCCCGTCGGAAAACGGATGCGGAAATCTATGCCGCCACAATCATTATTTTTTGAGAGACCGCATGCAACTGGATTTTCCGATTTATACCGACCAATACTGCCGGTTGCATTTGCTTAACGCTAAAGATCTTTGTTTGTACGGGGATTTGGAAAAGATTCTGACAGTACCGGGGCTGGTCTTGCGGCTGGAGCTTAAGACCTATCATGCCAATCAGCTGACACCTTTCGTACAATCATATCATAATGCTCTAAAAGCCATTGCGGAAAACCGGGAATCGGCGGCTGCAGATAACGAATCGGTAATTTCACAATTTAAATCCGCAACCGGGCGAGGTATCACCAAAGGACATTATTTCCGAGGCGTTGATTGACGTTTGATATTTTATTTACAGCTTCATGGTTTTATGGTAAAATAATTGTGATTTGCGCCGGGACTAATCAATCGTAGTTGGCAGGCGCAAAACCCTTGGCTGGGAGTCCCGAATCTCCAACGGTACCCTCGGCGGAGGGCGTTTATAAAAGAAGGAGGTGACTTTGATTATGCTGACTTTAGAAAAAAAGCAAGAGATTATCACTAAATACCATCTTCATGATGGGGATACCGGTTCGCCGGAAGTTCAAATTGCCATTTTGACTGAACGGATTAACTACCTGACCGAACATTTAAAGGTTCATAAAAAGGATCATCACTCAAGACGCGGCCTGTTAAAGATGGTCGGTCAACGACGTGGCCTTTTAAATTACCTAAATCAAAAGGATATTGAGCGTTATCGGGCAATTATTGAAAGATTAGGTCTCCGGAAATAGTCGGAAAAAGCGGGTTACCCGCTTTTTCTTTCTATAAAGGGTTATACTAATATCAGTTATTGGTTATTAGGTTAGGGATTGGTTGGTATTTGATATCGGGTTGAAAAGTAAATGCCCCAGATAGACTTTATTTACAGAAACGGATAAAGGTTAGTGGATTAGTAAGAAGGAGGATAAAATGATGCAAAAATGGGAGATGACCCTAGCGGGTCGCCCTCTAATCATAGAGACCGGTAAGATGGCCAAACAAGCCAATGCATCCGTACTGGTTCGCTATGGTGATACCGTAGTTTTAGTTACTGCGGTAATGGCTCAAAAAGCCCGGGAAGGAATCGATTTCTTTCCGCTATTAGTAGATTATGAAGAGAGGCTTTATGCGGTTGGCAAAATTCCCGGCGGTTTTATCAAACGGGAAGGCAGACCAGCAGAAAGCGCAGTTTTAGCGGCACGAATGATTGATCGGCCTCTGCGCCCGCTTTTTCCAGAAGGATTTCGTAATGATGTACAAGTAGCGACCACGGTTCTTTCGGTGGAGCCGGATAATGAGCCGAGTTTAGCAGCGATGATCGGTGCTTCAGCCGCCTTACATATTTCCGAGATTCCTTTTGCCGGACCAATTGGCGGTGTAAAAGTCGGCCGTATCGATGGTCAATTTATTATTAACCCGACCGTGGCTCAGATGGAAAAGAGTGATCTGCAATTGGTCGTTGCCGGCACCAAGGATGCTATTATGATGGTAGAGGCCGGCGCCAATGAGATATCCGAGGACGATGCTTTAGAAGCTATTCTCTATGGGCATTCGGTGATCCAGGAAATCGTCGCTTTTATTGAAAAAATTGCTGCCGAAGTTGGCAAACCTAAAATCACACCGGTTTTGGATGAGCCGCAACCGGAAACCGATAAAATGGTCCGGGAATACGCCACCGCCAAAATGGTGACCGCCATCAAGACTAGTGACAAGCTTCAACGTGAGGCACTAATTGAAGAAGTAAAAGAAGAAACCAAGACTCATTTGACGTCGGTTTTGGGAGAAGCTTACCAGGCTGCTCTCAGTGATATCAATGAAGTTCTGGAGAATATCGTTAAAGAAGAAGTTCGCCGGATGATTGCGGTTGACAAAATTCGTCCCGATGGCCGCGGCTTATCCGAGATCCGGCCGATCACCTGCGAGGTGGGAATACTTCCACGGACCCATGGTTCCGGACTTTTTACCCGTGGTCAAACTCAGGTGCTAACTGTATGTACTTTAGGACGGGTAAGTGAAGAACAGATACTGGACGGTCTAGGCGATGACCAATCAAAACGTTATATCCACCACTATAATTTCCCCGGCTATAGTGTCGGCGAGGTAAGACCGGTGCGTAGCCCCGGCCGTAGGGAGATCGGACATGGCGCTTTGGCAGAACGGGCTTTAGTTCCGGTAATTCCCAATGAAGAAGATTTTCCATACACCATCCGTTTGGTATCTGAAGTAGTCGAATCCAATGGCTCTTCCTCACAGGCCAGCGTCTGCGGCAGCACTTTATCTTTAATGGATGCCGGAGTACCCATTAAAAAGCCGGTGGCTGGAGTGGCTATGGGTCTTTTAAAAGATGGCAATGATTTCGCCATTCTAACCGATATTCAAGGCCTGGAGGATCATTTTGGCGATATGGACTTCAAAGTCGCCGGGACCAAAGACGGGATCACTGCCATTCAGATGGATATCAAGGTAAAAGGGATTGACCGGGCGATTTTAAAACAAGCTTTGGCTCAAGCTAAGGAAGGCCGGATTTTCATCTTGGGAAAAATGTTGGCAGCCATTCCGGAGTCTAGAAAAGAACTTTCGCCTTATGCACCGCGTATTATCCGGTTCTCGATTGACCCCGATCGGATCCGTGATGTGATCGGACCGGGCGGCAAGATGATCCGGAAAATCGTTGAAGAGACCGGAGCGGAAATCGATATTGAGGATGATGGCCGGGTATTTATCGCGGCTGTTGATGCCGGAGCCGGTGAAAAGGCCCAGCAAATTATCAAGAGTTTGACCAGCGATGTGGAGATCGGCGCTACATATATGGGAAAAGTCACCAAATTGATGACTTTCGGCGCTTTCGTTGAAGTGTTGCCCGGCAAGGAAGGACTTGTCCATATATCGCAGTTGGCTAAGGAACGAGTGGCCAAAGTTGAAGATGTAGTTAGCGTCGGTGATGAGATCATGGTTAAAGTCGTGGAAATTGATAAGCAAGGGCGGATTAACCTTTCCCGTAAAGCATTGTTAGGTGGAGAAACCGCCGAGTAATCGTTGGCTTAGTTTTCAGGCAGGAGTGTTGACTGGACTTATAAGTCAACCCCCTGTTACTCAGCTAGTAATGGTAAGTGATGGTTTCGGGTTTTTAGGTTTTCAAGGGCCTTCCTACTGTTGGGAGGTTTTTTTATTGGATACTTGACGCGGCACTTATTTTTTGTTATTATTTACGACATAGATATTACATCAGTTTGTTTGAAATATCGTTTTTCGAAATACATTCGCTAGGAGCTAACATAATATTGCAGACAAAAGCAAGTGTAAACTTATTCTTAAAAAAAAATTACAAAATAAATTTTTTAAGCAGGATTATTAGCTAATGGGGAGAATTTTTTATATACACTTTGTTCGGGCGGACAACAAACAAAGTAATTAATAAAGGGGTTGCTATTTTGCAGGGAGAACGAGCGAATAACACGTGGGTAAAAAGTCAAAATCTCAACTTGGTCTTGAACCTAATCTGGGAGTCTAGCTTAGTATCTCGCGCAGAAATAAGCAAGAAGACAGGGTTAAGTCGTTCCACGGTAAGCCAGCTGGTTTCCGATCTTATCCAAACAGGAGTTATTGAAGAAACCGGCAGTGGAGATTCGATCGGAGGCCGCCGTCCGATACTTCTTCAAATCAAACCGGAAGGCCGTCGCATTTGCGCGGTTCACGTGGATGATGGGGGACAGATCCATGCAATTGTTGAAGATTTGCTGGGAAATGCCTTAAATCAATCTTCAGCCTTTGTTACCGAAGCTGGAGAGTTGTTACCGACTTTAAAAGTTATGATCAACGATTTATTAGAAAATGATTTAGAACGGGTAGCTTGTATCGTATTGGCGTTGCCCGGCATTATTTCCGGGGATGGCCGAATTTTATCCGCAGTAAATTTGGGCTGGAAAGACGTTCCGATTGGTCCGGAATTGGCAATCAATTTTGCGGTTCCTATTTTTGCGGAAAATGCTACCGGTTTAGCGGCTTTTGGTGAATTAACCGCGAGGGGTCTGGAAAGCCGGAATTTAATTTATTTACGCATTGGCTCCGCAGTTGGAGCGGGTATCGTCACCTATAATCAATTACATCAAGGATTACGCGGTAGTGAAGCTGAAATTGGACATATGGTTATCGATATTAAGGGGAAATTGTGCAAATGCGGTCGACGAGGCTGTCTGGAAACTAAAGTCAGTCGGGCGGCAGTTTATCAAACGGTAAAAGATTCATTAAATAGCATGGGTTCGGAGCTGGCTCAGATTAATGGGGCCAATGTTTTTGAATGGTTAGTTGGACAGGACGCGGAGGAGCGACCATTGGTCCGGGAAATCCTAACAACCATTGCTCAAAATGTAGCTGTCGGCATTATTAATGTCTTAAATGTGATTGGCACAGACTCAATTGTCATTCAAAGCAAGTTATGCGATTCCAAGACATTCTGGCAGGTACTCAATGAGACAGTAGCCAATGAAGTATTGCCGTTTGCCCAAGGGGGATTTGAATTATTGCGTTCTATTTTGGGAGAAACCGCCATTTTAAAAGGAGCGACAGCCTATGGTCGACGGCATTTTTTTGAACAAAGCCGTTTTAGCATAGAAGATTATGAGTAAAGGAGGGAACAGGCTTTATTTAATTGGGTTTTACTGAAATATAAATACTCAAGGAGGTTACGAGATGAAAAAGATTTTGATGTTACTACTGGTAGGAGTCTTGATCTTTTCTTGCAGTGCCTTTGCACAGACCCAAAGCGTTGATCAATGGGCTGCCGCTATGAAAGCAAAATACAATGGAACTTCGATTACGGTTGCTTTCGCCAGTCATCCTTCAACAGAGGCTTTCCAAAAAATGACTCCCGAATTTGAAAAATTAACTGGTATTAAAGTAAATTGGGATGTTATGGAAGAAACCTATCTCAAGAATAAACAGTTAATGGACTTCACCGGAAATAGTCATTTATACGATGTGCTGATGGTCGATGGCTTTTGGATGTCAGAATATGCCCCTAAAAAAGTAGTTGCTCCGTTGCAACCTTTTATTGGGGGAAAAGCGACTCCTTCCTGGTATGATTATAATGACATTGTCCCGGCATATCGTAATGGAATTGGCGCCTATAAAGGAGTAGCCTATGGTATTCCGACCGCCGGTGAAACCCGCTTTGTAGGTTATCGTAAAGATTTATTTGCCAAGTATGGTAAAACCCCACCGAAAACCATGGATGAAATGCTGCAACTGGCAAAGTTTTTTAATGGCAAAGAGCCTGGACTTTATGGTATTGCAATGCGGGCTCAAAGAGGAATTCATTTTGCTTCCGGTTGGATGACCGTTATGTATAATTTTGGCGGTGGTTTCTTAAACCAGAAAAACTGGAAAGTAACCATGACCGACCCGAAAACGGTTCAATCATTGAAGTACTATGTTGAACTTCTGAAGAACGCCCCACCGGATGTATCCACTTATACTCATGAAGAAGCTGTTTCTGCTTTTACATCTGGGAAAACAGCCATGTGGTTTGATGCTACTGCATTGGTCCCTTGGATTACCGATCCCAAGAAGTCAAGTATCGTTGATAAAGTGGGTTTTGTGGCTCCGCCAAAAGGGCCTGCCGGTGATGCCGGAGTATTGGCCGGTTGGAATATGGCGATTGCCGCCAACTCCCGCAACAAAGATGCTGCATGGGCATTTATTACCTTTATGACCAGCAAACAAAAAGCGAAAGAATATGTATTAAACGGTGGTGTTCCTACCAGAACATCCGTATATCAAGAACCCGAATTGGTTGCCAAGAATCCTTCCTATCCGGTTCAATTAAAAGCTATGGATGCTGCAAATGCTTTGGTGAAGAAAGGAATTGCTTGGATTCCGCCGACACCGCAACTGGGAAAAGTTCTTGACCGGGCCGGTTATTACGGTAATCTGGCCTTAACCGGAGAATTAACTCCGGAACAAGCCTGTAAAAAAGCGCAGACCGAATTGGAAGATATTATGTCCGAGAAATAGGCTTTATCTAATCTTAAGTTAATGATTTCCGGGGGGAGGCGTAAATCTTGCCTCCCCTCTCAAATGAAATATGAAAGGGGGTCCTGTTCATTAAAACAATCGAACTTGCTCAAACGCCAAAGCGCTCTTGGTTCACTAAAAATCCGCATTGGACCTATATAATGCCGTCCGTTATTATCCTGGCGTTATTAACCATTGTCCCCACAATTTTTCTGTACTTTGTCAGTTTTACCAATTATGAATTAGGCCAAATGTGGAACGAACAGCACTTGATAGGATTTCAAAATTTCATTCGGCTCTTTAGCGGCCAGGATACGGAGTTTTGGTTATCGGTTGGAATCAGTCTTTTGTTTATGGTTTTGGCTACTTTTTTTGAAACATTTTGCGGATTTGTCGTAGCCTTGCTTTTGAATCGGGAGTTTAAACTGAAAAGTTTGGTTTTTGCTTGTTTGTTGGTCCCGATTACTATCACCCCAAGTATTGTTGGGCAAATGTGGAAGCTGATGTATAATGCGGAATACGGTGTGATCAATTATATTATGGGTTTATTGTTTCATACTAAAATTATATGGCTCGGACCTGCAATGGCATATACTTCTACTTTACTAGTGGACATTTGGCAATGGACGCCTTTTATGGCATTAATTATTTATGCCGGAATAAGCTCTGTCCCAGCGGAACCATATGAAGCCGCTTTGGTGGATGGAGCCAATGCAGTACAGTCATTCCGTTATATTACATTGCCGTTACTAAAACCATTGCTTTCACTGGCTATTCTTTTCCGTTCGATGGATTCGTTGAAGTTATTTGATGTACCGTTTGTGTTGACTCAAGGAGGGCCTGGTAGTGCAACAGAGTTATTGAGTCTCCATGTTTACCGGCTGGGTTTTGCACAAACCGGCTGGGTGGCGCGGGCTTCGGCAACAGGCGTAATACTGCTAATCATTATCAGTATCCTAAGTCAATTTTTGATACGGCAACTCCATAAAGAAAGTGGGCCTAAAATATGAAACTATCAAAAGCTCTTAAAAATAGTTTATGGGCGATAGCAATTACAATTATTTCAATTTTGGCGGTCTTCCCTTTTTTCTGGATGTTGTTGGTAAGCTTAAAAACAAGGGTTTTAACTTATGATCCCAGTGTATGGTTTTTTAAACCGACCCTGGAAAATTATATTGCCGTGTTTCAACAGCGTCATCTGTTGTTTTTTGCCAAAAATAGTTTTATCGTCGTCATCAGTACTACAGTCCTTTCTTTGCTGCTTGGGAGTATGGCCGCTTATGGCTTTGCCCGTTTTTCTTTTAAAAGGAGAGAGGATTGGGCTTTTTGGATCTTGAGTTTACGGATGTTGCCGCCCATGGCGACGGTTATTCCCTTCTTTATTTTAGCCAGGTTTACCAATCTTTTGGATACGTATTTAATTTTAATCCTTGCCTACATGACTTTTAATATCCCGTTTTCAATCTGGATGATGAGGGGCTTTTTTGAAGAGATCCCCGTGCAGATTGAAGAATCGGCTCTAGTTGACGGCTGTTCGCATTGGCAGGTATTAATGAGGGTTGTTTTGCCGTTATCATTACCGGGCCTAACAGCCACTGCTATATTCTGTATTATCAATTCATGGAATGAATTTGCGTTTGCCCTATTTTTAACAGGTATTAATGCCCGGACTCTACCCACCACCGTAACTTTCTTCCTATCGATTACCGGGGTTATCTGGGGTGAAATGGCGGCAGTTGGAGTCTTGACAGCTCTACCAGTATTGATTTTTGCAATGTTGGTTCAAAAATATATGATCCGCGGTCTAACTTTCGGAGCCGTAAAACAGTAAAAAGAAACGAGGAGATCGAAATGTCAAAACTTAAATTTGCAATCATTGGGGCGGGCGTATGGGGGGAAACTCATGCCTATTTGTACCAGGAACATCCAATGATTGATTTGGTTGCGGTATGTGATTTAAATCAGGCCAAAGTTGAAAAATTCGGCCAAAAATTCGGCATTCAAAAGATTTATTCCGACTACCGGAAAATGTTGAAGGAAGTAGATTTTGATGCAGTGGCCATTGTAACACCGGATTTTGCCCATGGCCAGGTAGCAGTGGATTGCGCCAATGCCGGGAAACATATTTTGCTTGAGAAACCACTGGCAACCACCAGGGAAGATGTTGAAGCCATTGTAAATGCGGTTAATAAAAACAAGGTCCGTTTAATGGTGGATTTACATAACCGTTGGAGCCCGCCTTTTGCCATAACCAAACAATCATTGGACGATGGCGAACTGGGAGATCCGGTCAGTGCTTATTTTCGATTGAATGATATCAAATGGGTGGCAACCGACATGCTTCCCTGGGCGTCCAAATCTTCCATCCTCTGGTTCTTAGGCAGTCATACCGTGGATACGCTGCGGTGGATGTTTAATGATGAAGTGGAAAGAGTTTTTTCGGTTTCAAGTAGCGGGGTGTTAAAATCGCAAGGCGTCGATACGGTGGATGTCTATCAATCCATTTTGGAATTCCGACATGGCGGGATTGCCAGTATTGAAAACGGTTGGATCACGCCCAATACCAATCCTTGCGTGAATGATATCAAGTTCAATATTACCGGAACCAAGGGTATGATCAATCTGGATTTAAGTAACAATCAAATGATTGAACGTTTCACTCCAGCGAAAAATGACCGTCCGGATGTCTTGGTTCAGCATTTTGTTCACGGAAAAGCTAAAGGTTTTGCTTATGAAAGCATTCGTCACTTTGCCGACAAGTTGGTCTCCGGGGAAGAATTCTTGGTTACCATGGAGGATGCGGCCAATACTTCCTTAGTAATTTTAGCCATTATGGAATCGGCCAAGACTGGTCAACCGGTGAAGGTAGAGTATTAGTATTAACCGTTTATGAACGAGAATTAAAATTTAGGAATGATTTAGTCATCGGTATTCCCAGTCCGGTAAGGCTGCTGATGTCCTGGAAGTGAGATACTCCTCACGGATTAAATAAGGGTACCATCACCAAATAATTTAGTTCATTATTGGAGGAGAAATTTTCATGGAGAAAAAAATAGTTGCCATTCACCCCCGATTAGTTCCAGTGCTGGATCGGAAATTTCGCCCGGCGATTTTAGAATATCGCGCCTTTTTAAAGGCGGTAGCCGATTCCAATCAGGCTGTGCCTTTTCGGATCGCTCTGGAAAGGAGTAATGGTTGGATCTCAGTTTATGAAACCTCAATCTTCGCAGATAATTCTGAACTGGCTGAAAGCAACTATTTTTATGTTGAACGTTTAGTGAAAACCTTGCTCTGGCAAAAAGGCGGTTGGCGAATTATTTGCGGAGGTTCTCCCAAAGTGGGGAAATATCTTCAGAAGATTTATGCGCCCGGTGGATTGCGGGATTTCGATATTCGATTTATGAGCCGGGTTTATGAGCGACCGTTTGTGGTAGAGATTACGGACTATGATCGGGTGCCGGCGGCAAATGAAACCTCGCAACCGATAGGGCGTAATCTTGAGGGTTGCAGAATAGGGTTTGACGCCGGAGGCAGCGATCGAAAAGTGTCGGCGGTTATAGACGGTAAAGCGGTATACAGCGAGGAAGTGGTTTGGTTCCCGAAAGTGCAAACTAATCCCGATTATCATTATCAGGAAATACTGACCGCTATCCAGAAGGCATCGGCTATGATGCCCCGGGTCGATGCAATCGGGGTCAGCGCTGCGGGTATATATATTAATAACCGGGTGATGGCAGCATCCCTTTTTATGAAAGTACCCGAGGATATGTTTGAAAAGAAAGTCAAAGATATCTTTTTGCGGATTCAAAAGGTAATGGGTGAAGTACCAATGGAAGTGGTCAATGATGGGGATGTTACTGCATTAGCCGGAGCGATAGATTTAAATGAGACGCGGATACTGGGAATCTCCATGGGTACAAGTGAAGCCGGCGGATATATCGATAATCAGGGAAATATTACCGGCTGGTTGAATGAATTGGCATTCATACCGGTCGATTTTAATCCTGAAGCAACGATTGATGAATGGTCGGGTGATTACGGCTGCGGAGTTAAATATTTTTCCCAGGACGCAGTTATCAAACTAGCGACGGTAGTGGGAATTGATTTTATGGAATTGTTGAGCCCCGCTGAAAAATTAAAGCTGCTTCAGGAATTGCTTATCGATGGTGACCTTAGAGTAAAGCAGATCTTTGAAACGCTGGGAGTCTATCTCGGTTACGGATTGGCTTATTATGCAGAATTTTATGATATTGGACATGTCCTGATTTTAGGCCGGGTTACCTCGGGCGAAGGTGGAAATTTGATTTTAAAGTCGGCTAATGAAGTCTTAACCGTAGAATTCCCGGAGCTAGCCGCTAAACTTACGCTGCATTTACCGGACGAATCAAGCCGGAGAGTGGGTCAAGCAATCGCGGCGGCAAGTTTACCAAACATAAAGTGTTAAACCAAAATTGTGATTTTATATTTTATTGAGAACTCCGTTAAAAATCGACTCCGGGCCGCCCGGTAGTCGATTTTATGTTGTAATTTTTTGAGAAATCGTTCCTTGGGCCAGGGCAATTTTTCATAATAGTATTGCAAACCAACCTGCCAGAACTCCTGCGGCCAGCATAGCAAGACATACATGACCTCAATTTCTTCCCGGGTCAGTGGGCTGACAGCTTGATACTCCGTAAGAATAAACTCATATAGCTCCTGGCGCCAGTTATTATGTTTTAAATTTCGGACCAGTAAATTAATTAGGTCATGAATTCTCAGGTCTAGCAGACAATAGTCAAAATCGACCAATAATAGTCGGTTATCATAAGTACGTAACAGGTTACGGCTTGAATAGTCATGATGACAAAAGCTGAAATTGTGTGAGGCGCTTTGGGCCACCTTTTGGTAGGGGGAGGCCAGCAGAGCCTGGTAACTGGATAGCGCTTGGCGGTAGTATGGCTCAAAGTGGCGCAGGTATAAACGGCTAAAAGTGGATGAATCCTTTTCCAGGATTGCCAAACGCCGAAAGTCCTGTAATTGCTCCAGGCGCTGTTCTAATCTTTGGGGCCAGTTCAACCAGCAAGTACGGGCGGGAAGGGCTTGGCTCGGCTGAAAACCGGCACTTTGCAGATGAAATGTTGCCAAAAAACGAGCCGCCTGTTTTAAATCCATCAAAAGATTGAAATCCAACTCGGTAGCGAAATACCAATTGGTCAATATGTATAGACTATCATCCTCTACTACAAAAGGTTCCCCGGATATACTCAACCCAAAACGCGGAATATGATTAAAAGAATTGCGGCACAGGTATTCTTGGGCTTCATTAATAAACCGGATTTCGTCCCGGCACAGTTTGGATTTTTTGAGGTATTTATTTCCGGCGTCGGTTTCCACTTGCCAGACGCGTCGGCACGGTTTATAGGATTTTAATTTCAGACCGTATTTTGTAATGATTTTTTGCAAGTCCTCGCAATTCAAGCTGGTTTCAATATCAACCGCCATGGCTTATTCTCCACTAAAAGATTGATAATTCTCAAACTGTTCTTGGAAAAGCACCAGATAATCCTTGTTGTTGACATATTTTTGAAATTTACGCAATAATCTTTCCGGTCCGTATTGGGTATGTTGATCAAAATAACGGATCGCCAGCCGCCAAAATTTTTGGGGAAAGAAAAATACGGCCTTCATAACCTCCAATTCGCTGGAGGTTAAGGGTTGAATATCCTGGTAATTGTCGATTAATAATTTGGCAACAGAGTAGCGCCAACGATACTTTTTCATTACCCGGCGGGTAAATTTAATCAGATCCATGATCGGCAAATCCAGTCGGCAACTATCAAAGTCGATTATAAAAACCTCCTCGTTGGGGGTGATAATAAAATTACGAGCGGCCGGATCGCCGTGACAAAATGGTTTAGTTATCTTTGCGCGTTCCACCAACCGGGGATAAGCGCTTTTTTTCATTTTGGCGATGGCTTTTTCGGCCATCGGCAAAAAATAGTTGATATTAGCCAAATAGGTGACGGCAAAAGGGTCGTGAGCATCGTTACGGGCCATTTCTTTGAAACGTAATAAATCTTGATGACGTTCTTCAAAATGTTTTAAGCATTTACCCAAGTGATTGCGCATATTGGAATGGAGTGGCGCGGTAAAATCATAACTTTTTTGATGAAAATCAGCCAATATCCGAAATGATTGAATCAGCTCTTTTTTGTTTTTGTAGTTGCTTTGGCGGCCTTCGATCCAATCAAATAGACTGTATGCATAATGCTGGTCAAAAATGTAAGTGTCGCCTTGGACCGTGGGGATTAAAGGGTACATTTGAGTAAACCCTTTTTTGGTCAAGTGCTGAACGGCTTGATGCACGAATTGCAGTCTGGCCGCTACGGCTGGTGATACTTTTAAATTCTTAATGCCTTTTTGGGTATAAATTTTATAGACATCACAAATTTTCTCAAAACGGTAAAGCTCTAAATCCCAGTGATTCAGTATTTCCTGCAAATTGATATCAATGATTTCAGTCATCCGGGGCCTCCTGGTTTTTGAGTTCTGAAGGAAATATATCCGGCCATACGCTCTGTATGAAATGACTGCGGTGGGGTTCTTCGTCCATGATTTCCCATAATCGGCTTTGATAACGTTTTTCATGCCATTTTAGATGTTCTTGATAACGTTGGTGACAGAACCGCCAGAAACGGCGCGGATAAGCAATTAAAAACGGCAACATTTTTAGTTCAATCGGGACAAAAGGCTTTACCTGACTATATGCTGCTGTTAATATTTCCAAGGTTCGGGGCTCCCAGCGGCTAGCTTGCAATGCGCGGAGCGCCAAGAGGGCAAATTCTTTGATCACCAGATCGAAATGGGAAAATTCAAAATCAATCAGATAACATTGACGGTTATTGAGTATTATATTACCGGGTGCCGGGTCTTTGTGACAAAATCCTATCAGATTATGCAGTGGAAATTGGGAAAGACCCAAGTCGGTCAGTCCTTTTAAAATCAAGCGTCCTTGTTCCAAATAATAAGTGCTTTGTGAAGCCACAATCCGGTCAATCCGGTTTAAATTTTTGCAGGCTGTCAGCCGCTCCGGGAGCGATTCCAAAAAATCTTGCTGAAGTTGATATTCTGAAATAGCTTGCGAATCGCTCAATTCCGGCGGAGCAGAGAGCTCTCCCAATTGCAATTGGGAGTGGGAGTGGGATCGGGATTGGGATTGGGAGAGAGTATGCAAGCCGGCAAAACACTCAGCGATTAATTTCAGATGGGCAGGATTGCTAAAAGAGGGCTTTTCTCCGGCGCACCAAGGGGAAAGACTGAAATAATCCCCATCCAAACTAAGATAAAGAAGCTCTCCATTACGGGTAGGCAGGATAGGTAATAGTGCGTTACAACCTTGGCGGTGGAATTCATTGATTAGTAGGGCCAGTTGGGTGAAGATTGCGGGCGGGCGCTTAACTTTTTTTAGGATATACGCTTGCCCTTGCCCTTGCCCCTGCCCCTGCCCCGGAGCGGTTAGCTTCCAAACCGAATGAAACGGTGTAATTTGGGTGGCTCCAATTAAATATTCCCGGTTCAGCTGACTTAGAAGTTTCAACAATAGTTATGTACTCCTCCTTCAATCTCCGGCTATCAATACCTTTAAAAACCCGATCCGGTGAGTTTCTGCGTTTTTTCGGAAAAATTGTAATGGACTTGCCGGATCGAGGGTTAAGCGCTTCCAAGTGAGGCTGATTTCATTATATTCTATGATCCTTTGGGAACAAATGTCACCTATGCCAGGTTCCCATCTCCGGCTGCTTTGAATACCATGTAACTGGAGGTGCTTTATATGTCCAATCCATTTAAACACCTTAGATTTTTAAATCAAAAAATTTTTTTAGTCATCATTGGTTTAGTGTTGTTTAAGACCTTAATCGCGCCGAATCCGATTGACATTATCATTTTGATAGGCCTAATTTTGGTGTTCATTGGATGGTTCGGCGATGGCTGTCGGTAATAAACAATTGCATGAGATCGAATCGGTTTTTGATTCCTACCATATTTCCCCGCATTATCGGCAGTTTGGTAGCGTTTTTTTAGCGCCCTCACGAAAACCCCTTTTTGTTTTGAAACCGTTAAAAGTGGGGACGGTCCGGGCTTATCTTACCGGGGAGCTTTTGAGTCAACAAGAGCGGTGCCCGATTATTCCGCATATTGTGAAAACCGCGACTGGCGCTTATTATCGCTGGCAGCACGGGAACCGTTATCTGGTAACCGAGAAAATTCCGGGGCGAGTGGCAGATTATCATTCGGATAAGGATTTCAAAGCAGCGATCATTGCGATGTCGTCCTTCCATCGTTTCGCAGGCCAAGTGCTCCAATCCAATCCGAAACGTTGGGCCATCCTGCAATTCTGTCCAAAGTCCCAGTGGCCCAAACGAATCAAGGAAATGGAGATTTGCCGCGAGAGGGCGATCCGGTTTCAGGATGACCCATTTAGCCGGAAATATCTCAAGATGTGGCATTGCTTTTATGAATTAGCTTTTCGAGTGCTTCAAACCTTGCCTTGCGAGTCTCTGTCCGCGGCTCCGACTATTTGTTATCATGACTGGGCTTTTCATAATGTGCTCATTAAAAATGGGCAGGCTCATTTGATTGATTTTGACGATATGATTGTGGACCATTCCATTCATGACCGGGTAAATTTAATCAGTCGTTATCTACGATTACATCAATGGGCAACTTCAGCTTTGTTGAAAGCGTTGTGGAATTTTGACCGTTATTATCAATGGCAAAAGGGTGAACTCAAACTGCTGGGGTTATACCTTTCCTTTCCCTATGAATATTGGATGCTCGGGCGGCAGTATTATATCGAAAAACAACCGTGGAGCCGGAGCTTTTATCAGGATCAATGGCAGCGCAAAATTGGCTTTTTTGAAGAACGCTTAAAAATATTGGATTTGATTGAAAGTATGGAATGAGGCGAAATCATTTGCAGTCATCTTTGGTAGCATCGGTTCCCGGCTCAAAATCCGGTGAACGTTGGGTAATGGGGGATTTTCATATTCACAGCAGTTATTCAGGCGGTTCATTGACTCCCAGTCAGATTTTACGGATCGCTCAGACTCAATTTTTGGATGTCATTGCACTTTCGGACCACTTTGAGACCAGAGGCGCCCAAGAGGGACTTAAGCTGATAGCCGCAGACTCTCATCTGCCGATGTTGATTACCTCTCAAGAAATATCGCTGGGAGATCATTTTCATTTCCTAATCATTCACGGTATCACCCGGTCATGGGAAGATATCCCGCGTAATCGGTATTTGACGAAGTTTGCCGAACATCATCAACAAGGGGGTGCTGTCATTTTGGCACACCCCTGGACAATGCCCAAATCCAGTTGGGCTAGAGGCTTTTTTACGGAACTGGTTGCCCAAAATTTAGTTGATGCGGTTGAACTTTTGAATGCCTCCATTTTGCAACTGGGACCGGATAGTTTAAGTCGGATTCAAAGTTTCTGGGAAGAATGGGTATTGCCGAATCAACTGGGAATTGTGGGAGGTTCGGATTTTCACTACCACCATCAAGGTCGTTACCTGGGTTCCGGTAGGACTTATCTTAAGGTCCGTCGTCCGGGAGAGAAAGGAATTATCGAAGCCTTAGTTGCCAGAAGATGTGTCGCCGGACTTTTCGGCAGCTGTTGCTTCGATCTGGGCTGGCTGGGGAAAGGAAATGCCGTTATTTTTGGGGCCGAACCCTGGCGCAATGAACTACAACGATTGATCGGTGAATTAAGGTCGGAGATCGCCCAGAGCCGTTTTCTAAAGTCAAATCTTAGACAATACCTATGGCGATTGATGGAAGGCGGGAATTATCAGATGGTCCGGGAATTGTTGGCTCAGCTATAAATTGCTTCCACCTGAAAATCCCGAATTAATATGGCTAGGGGTACTCTTCCACTGAACAACTAACCTGAAAAACATCTTTGGGGAAGAGCCCGTGTCCGAGGACACGCGAGTTAGGTCGCTCTTTGGCCTATTTTTGATGACGTTGGTGTGCAGGTAAGGTCTGTTCGCGCATCTGAAAGGGGTTAAAAGAATTTTGTAATTTTTTTTGCACAATATATTGAAAACAAGTTCGGTATTTACGATTTTGGGTACTATATGTTGTGCCAAAGGTTGAAATGACTTGCTTTTAAGGGGCCCGGACCGGTAAAAAATTTCTTTGAAATACTTATATAAAAGAGGAGATTGGTCGATAATGGAGAATACAGAGTAAAAAGTGGTGCCTAGTGGAGCGAAGTGGGAAGTAATTGTAACGGAGTATTATTAGCATGTTGTTAGGCGAATATCAACACTCTTTAGATGAAAAAGGACGCCTGATCATCCCCGCCAAATTCCGTGAGGATTTGGGAGAGAATTTCGTGATTACCCGGGGCTTGGATAATTGTTTGTTTGCTTACCCGCTTTCCCAATGGAAAACCATCGAAGAAAAAGTTAAAGAACTGCCGACTTCCCAGGCTGAAACCCGCGCATTTGTGCGGATGTTTTTCTCAGGAGCGGTAGAAGCCGAGTTGGACAAACAAGGTCGGATCGTTATACCACAGCAGCTTCGCGAGCATGCTCGAATTGATCGGGATGCTTTCGTGATTGGTGTTTCAACTAAAGTTGAAATCTGGGCCAAAGAGGTCTGGAGCAATTATTCGGACCGTGCTGAACAGTCCTATGAAGAAATTGCCGCGATTACCAAAATCGGAATTTGAGGTGTTTTGCAGTGCCTGAATTTGAGCATCAGTCGGTCTTGCCTGAAGAGGTTATTCAATACTTGGATATTAAACCGGCGGGGATTTATGTGGATGCGACCATCGGAGGGGCTGGACATGCTTTACGGATTGCTGCGAAGCTAAATGAAAGCGGCTTTCTGATCGGCATCGATCAGGATCAAGAGGCTATAACGGTTGCCAAGGAACGGTTACAGCAGGTAAAACCAAAGGTGGAACTCATTCATCGAAACTTTGTGAATCTCGCTGCAATATTGAAAGAATTGAAGATAGTAGAGGTTGACGGCATTCTTTTTGATTTGGGAGTCTCTTCGCCTCAACTTGATGAAGAGGAGCGGGGTTTCAGTTATAAATATGACGCTCCCTTGGATATGCGGATGGATCAATCGCAGCCATTCTCAGCGGCTCATCTGGTAAATACAGCATCAGTGGCTGAGTTGACCAAAATATTATGGGAATATGGCGAAGAACGCTGGAGTAAACGCATTGCCCAATTTATCGATAAGGATCGCCGGGATAAGAGGATCGAAACTACCGGTGAGTTGGCGGAGATTATTAAAAAAGCGATTCCTGCCGGGGCCAGAAGAAACGGCCCCCATCCGGCCCGTCGAACATTTCAGGCTTTACGGATCGCAGTAAATCGAGAGTTAGAGGTTTTACAGGGAGTTTTGGATCAGTCGTTGGCAATTTTAAAGCCTGGTGGACGGATAGTGGTTATTTCATTTCATTCTTTAGAGGATCGGATTGTAAAGACCACTTTTAATAAGTGGGCGAAAGGCTGTCAATGTCCCAAAGAGGTTTTGATCTGTCGCTGTGGACAACTACCCAAAGTGCAGGTTGTTACCAAGAAACCGGTTTTGCCATCCAAGGAAGAGATGTTAAAGAACCCGCGGGCTCGAAGTTCCAAACTTCGAACCGCCGAGAAACTGGTCTAGCGATTTAGGAGAGTGCATAACATGATATTGGCAGAGAGGCAGAGAATATCTGAGCAGCTATATAATACGAATCAACCGGCTTTGCAGTCAATGGCGGAGCGCCGGACATTGCTGAAGCCTATTCTGATAGTCAGCGGAACTTTTTTATGTTTAACAGTGGCTAATCTTTGGGTTCAGCTGGCGCTGGTCAAACAGAGCAATGAAACCAAACAATGCCAGATGGCGATTCGGTCCTTGGAAAGGGAGTCGATCAAGCTCCGTATGGAAATGGCTAATTTGGAATCATTTGAAAGGATCCAAACGATTGCTCAAAAGCAATTACATATGAAGATAGCCGGTCCCAATGATTATCGTTGGATCGCCGCTGCTCCCGACCTATATAAAAGTGAATCCCACCCCTATAATTATGTGTCCAAAGTTACTTCTCAAAATACCCATATCTGGGGCAAACTTGCCTCTTGGGTGGAAGGGTTCAGGCAAGCCATGGCACAGTCAATGGATGATTGATGGTTGACTAAAAATGATTAATTTGATTACATCGTTTGAAAGCCCAGTAAAACGTTCGCTAAATAACTACCTATCGTTATGAACGCTTTTCCCAAGTATAGCGTTTTTTCATTTATGAATTATTTAGAAAACGCTATACTAGTTATCTTAGGCTTTCATGACCATTAGTATTAATGTTTATTAAATGTCAACAGCAATTGCATCCTTTAACTCCCGTAAATTCCTCGATTTTATACTTTTTTGACAGGTTTTCTATAATTTAATAACAGCTGATTTTTTTTATTCGTTCTCTATTTATTCTCTGTGGAGGAGAAACCGTGAGTTATAGTGAGATTCTTTCAAAAAAAAGAGTAGCCATTCTACTCTTTGCTGCCATAATTTTATTTGGGTGTCTAATCTTAAGAGTATTATACCTACAGGTTTTCATGGCCGGTTGGCTCAGAAAATCGGCGGAGGAGCAAAGGTTTCACGCCTTGACGGTTTTGCCGCGCCGCGGCACGATTTATGATCGACTCGGTAATGAGCTGGCTATTAGTGTAGACGGCGATTCGATATATGCGATTCCGGCCGAAGTCGGTTTTGAACATTCGGGCATAAGTCGTGGAATGACCGAAAATGAGAAACGAATCAGAGCGGATCAAGAAAAAACCGAGATTGCGAATATTATAGCCGATATATTGACGATGGACCCGTTGCGGGTCAAGAAGCTCATTGATTCAGGGGTCTCTTTTGCTTGGATTAAACGGAAAGCCTCTATTGAAGAAGTCGATAAATTAAGACGACGGATTAATGATAAAAATAACCCGATTCACGGGATTGAAGTAGCTCAAAAAGCGCAGCGCTTTTATCCTCAAGCGTCTCTTGCCAGCCAGATCTTGGGAATCGCCGGAATTGACAACCAGGGTTTAGAAGGCTTGGAAAAACAATATGACCCTTATTTGCAGGGAGTGCCCGGCAGCGACCAAGCGGAATTTGATACTACAGGACATCATATTCCCCAAGGCGACCGCCGATATTTGCCGCCGGTTGACGGTGATTCATTATTTTTAACAATTGATCAGAATATGCAATATATTGTGGAACGGGAATTAGATAAGGCGATTATTGATACAAAATGTAAAAGAGCGATGGCCGTGATAGTCGATCCCCAAACCGGAGAGATTTTAGCCGCAGCTTGTCGGCCCAGTTATGATCCAAACCATTTTAGTAATTATCCTGAGGAGAACCGGCGTAATCCCATTTTTACCGATATGTATGAACCGGGTTCAACTTTTAAAGTATTCACCACGGTTGCTGCTTTAGAAGAGGGGCAGGTCACCCCGGAATCAAAGTTTTTTGATCCCGGATACTTAATAGTGGACGACCGGCGGATAAAATGTTGGAAAGCCGGAGGACATGGCAGTCAAACTTTTGTGGAGGCTTTGGAAAATTCCTGTAATCCGGTTTTTGCAACTATCGCTTTACGGTTAACCAAAGAAACTTTTTATAAATACATCAAAGAATTTGGCTTTGGCAGTCCGACTGGAGTCGACTTCCCGGGCGAATCCGGCGGAAGGTTACAAAAATTAGACAAGGTAAAAAATGTTGAATTAGCGAATATCGGGTTCGGCCAGGGCCTTTCGGTGACTCCGATCCAACTGGCGATGGGCGTTGCGGCAGTTGCTAACGGAGGTTATCTTTTAAAACCGCAAATTGTGAAAGAGATTGTTTCAGCAAATGGCAAAGTCAAACATAAATTTGAGCGACAGCTGGTAAGACAGGTAATATCGGCTAAAACAGCAACCTTAATGAATCAATTATTGCTGCAGGTGGTTACGAACGGTTCCGGAATCAGAGCGTACCTTGAAGGTTTCCGGGTGGCGGGTAAAACGGCTACTGCGCAGAAAGTAGTCGCTGGGGAACGGGGTTATAGCAATAGCAAGGTTATTTCTTCTTTTGTCGGCTATGCTCCGGTTGAGCATCCGCAGATTTTAGCCTTGGTGATACTGGATGAACCGGGTGTCCCGGTTCGCTTTGGGGGAGTTATAGCGGCGCCGGTGATCGGCAATATTTTTAAGGATGCCTTGCGTTATCTGGGAGTTAAGCCGCGTTATGAAGCAGAAGTCGCTGAAAAGCTTTCCAGTGAAGAAGTGATTGTGCCTAATGTTCGAAATTTACCGATTACCGAAGCGGAGGGCATTCTGCAGAAAAAGCAGATCAGCTATCGTTTGCTCGGGAAGGGAAGTTATGTTTTTGATCAGATGCCGAAAGCTGGCGCCAGGATTAATCGCAATAGCAAAGTAATTCTTTATTTTGATCCCAAAGAGCAGTATCAATATAAAACACGAGGCTCACAATTGGTTTTACCTAATTTCCAAGGTTTGTCCATACGGAAAGTAAACGAATTATTGATAGATATGGGCTTGAAGCTTGAGGCCAAAGGCACTGGAATCGCGGCTGGGCAAGAACCGCCACCGGGAACGGTGCTTGCTCATGGGGCAAGTGTTAAAGTCTTCTTTACGCCGAAGACCGATGATTTACCTTAAACCTCGATCCGGCAAGTACATTGCAATTCTTCTGAAAAGGCGCAGAAAAATTGGCCGGATCGGGTTCTCGACATGAATCCGGCAAGTTGTTAATTAAAGCGTTTTTGAAAGTTACTTGCCGGATTCATGTTAAATTCCATAATTAGGATAGAAATGTTGTTTTTGATACAAAATATTAATATAAATGGCAGGCTTTCCTTTTAAAGAGAGCAGGATTGTCTATGATGCCAGCGAATAAACTTTGAAGCACAAACATAGCAGCAGAAAACGAGGATAAAC
>WSSedL1CaDRAFT_10000743_pt1 | contig 21876 bp, 18 predicted proteins | sample WetSurSL1Cattail_FD_9464 | JGI IMG/M metagenome (IMG submission 9464)
CAGGTTGTAGGTTCTGTTACTGAACGATATAATAAAAACCCCAATCTTCCTACCGGAGATATTGAAATTACGGTAAACAAAATAAACATACTTAATGCATCAGTAACTCCTCCATTTACTATTGAGGACGAATCGGACGGTGGCGATGAACTCCGCATGAAATACCGCTATCTCGATCTTCGCCGTAACCCGGTGAAACAAAATATTATCCTGCGTCATAAATTAGCACAGGAAATTCGCAAGTATCTCGATTCTCAAAACTTCCTTGAAATAGAGACTCCGGTGCTCATGAAATCTACTCCCGAAGGTGCCCGCGACTTTGTGGTACCATCACGTATGAACCCAGGTACTTTCTATGCTCTGCCACAATCGCCGCAACAGTTTAAGCAAATCCTGATGGTGGCCGGATTCGACAGATATTTCCAGATAGTAAAATGTTTCCGCGACGAAGACCTTCGTGCCGACCGTCAGCCGGAGTTTACACAAATCGACTGCGAGATGTCGTTTGTTGAACAAGAAGATGTGCTTAATATTTTCGAAGGAATGTTACGCCACCTGTTCAAAACCACCAGAGGTGTGGAATTTGACAAACCTTTTCTGCGCATGAGCTACGAAGAAGCGATGAATACTTACGGAAACGACAAACCCGATTTGCGTTTTGGTATGAAAATTCAGGAACTTACCGATAAACTCAAAGGAAAAGGATTTTCAGTATTCGATCAGGCTGCTTATATCGGAGGTATCTGTGCCGAAGGTGTTGGCGACTACAGCCGTAAACAACTCGACGAGCTCACCGAATGGGTTAAACGTCCGCAAATTGGCGCCAAAGGTTTGATATATATTAAATTTGGTGCCGACGGAATAAAATCTTCTATTGATAAATTTTATACTCCCGACGAATTAAAAGCTATTGGAGATTTATACGGAGCTAAAACCGGAGATATTATTTTCATTCTGGTGGGGGAAAAAGAAAAAGCACAGGGTCAGCTAAGCGAATTACGTCTCGAAATGGGAGGCCGCTTAGGATTAAAAGATAAAAACGTGTTTGTGCCACTGTGGGTTATAGACTTCCCATTGTTCGAATACAGCGAAGAAGACAGCCGCTTCTATGCCAAACACCACATGTTTACATCACCCAAACCCGAAGACATGCAATACCTAGAGTCCGATCCGGGCAGAGTACGCGCCAATGCATACGACTGCGTAGTAAATGGAGTGGAACTGGGAGGTGGCTCTATTCGTATCCACAGCCAGGAATTACAACAACGTATATTCGATGTTTTGGGTTATACCCGCGAACAAGCCGAATATCAGTTCGGATTTCTTATGAACGCCTTTACTTACGGAGCTCCGCCTCACGGAGGTCTTGCTTTTGGCTTCGACCGACTGACTTCAATGTTTGCAGGATTGGATTCTATCCGCGACACTATCGCATTCCCCAAAAACAATGCCGGCCGCGATGTAATGAGCGATTGTCCGTCCATTATTTCCGAAGCGCAGCTTAAAGAGTTGAATATAACAGTCTCAAGTAGCAAGTCGTAATTATAGAAATGCTTCTTAAGACTTAAGACTATAAAAAAATGAAATCATCAGAGAGTGCATACCTTTTATTATCAGGCGGACAGGATTCGTTTGTTTGCCTTGTATGGGCTTTGGAAAATTTTGCCAAAGTTGAAGCTGTAAGCGTAAAATACGGTCAGCGACACAGCCGCGAACTTTTCTATGCCTCTGAGGTTGCAAAACATTTCGGTATTACACATACCATTTATGATATCGGTACCTTTATATCGTCAATGACAGATAGTACATTGCTTAATTCAGGCGATCATAACAAGGCACATAACCTGGCGGGTAACCTGCCTGCCAGCTTTGTTCCCAACCGCAACGGCATATTTTTAACCATAGTATCGAATCATGCATTCCGCAGGGGAGAAAAAAGACTAAACCTGGTTACAGGTACCTGCGAAACAGATTTCTCGGGATACCCCGATTGCCGCGATAATTATATCAAGGCAAAGGCGCTGGAACTCTCCTTAGGTCTCGACAGACCTGTAAATATCTATACTCCGCTGATGTGGAAAAATAAGGCAGAAACCTTTAAAATGGCTCACGATGCCGGAAAACTTAAAGAACTTATCAATTTAACCTTAACCTGTTACAATGGAGACGAATCCCTAAATGATTGGGGAAGAGGCTGTGGTGAGTGTCCAGCCTGCAAGCTCCGAAAAAAAGGGTATGAAGAATTTAAGAATCTGATATAAATAAAATTTCTTTAAATCAGATACTTCTTTAAGAGAACTAATTTGGACCAAATTGTATTATCTTTGTAAATAAACAGTTATTGAACAGAATGCATTTTGAATTTTAACAAATTTCACAATGGAATCTTTATTAATAAAACCTAAAAACAAAAAAGAACTTAGTTTACTCAAAGGGTTATTAAAAAAAATGGATATCCCTGTTGAAATTGTTCGAAACAAAAAAGATAAAAGCGAAAAATATTTACGACCTTATGCTCTAAGTAAAGGCTTTTTTAAAGTTGAAGAGTCATTTAATGAACCATTACCAGAAGATACATTAAATACTTTTTATGAATAATGGAAATAATTTTAGATACTCATATCTTTCTATGGTATATTACTGGCGATAGTCATTTGACTATTAATAATTTGAATTTAATAAGAGATATTAAAAATACAATTTTTATAAGTCCGGTATCTATTTGGGAATGTATTATAAAGCAGGAAATAGGGAAACTTGATTTGAAAGATAAAGCGGGATTCTATCTGGCCGAAGAAAGAGAACGACATAATTTCGTATCATTAACATTTAAAGAAAAAGATCTAACTATTCTCCATAATCTTCCTGATTTACATAAAGATCCATTTGATAAATTACTTATTTGTCAAGCTGTCTCTAATAATTATAAATTCATCACCAATGATAAACTTATAAGACAATATGATGCTATTAAGCCATTATTGATCTAATAAATATTATAATGCAAAAAAATACAGACTATTTTCTTTCCGAATATTTTCAATCGATACAGGGAGAGGGCAATTATTCAGGCGTAAACAGCCTGTTTATTCGTTTTTATTACTGCAATCTTTCTTGTACCTGGTGCGACTCAAAATATGCATGGTTAGGAAATCATCCTGAAAACCTTACCTTCTCAGCCGAAAGCCTTAAATCCATTATAGCAGGCAGCTCTGCCCCTCATATTATTTTTACAGGTGGAGAACCCACTTTGTATGCTTTGGATAAATTAGTAGTTCCTGGTAAAAAATTTCATGTAGAAACCAATGGTTCTTTTATACCTGAAAAACCATTAGACTTATCTCTCAAAAACAACCTGCGCATTCAAAGAGAAGGCATGGATTTGGAAATTATCCGGAACTTTAACTGGGTGATATCCCCAAAACTTTCCAATTCGCGGCAGACATTGAATGACGAAAGCATGCATTATTGGTCTGATAAGGATTATTGTATTTTTAAATTTATAATCCGCACCCAATCGGATATCGATGAAGTAGAATCGGTTATTGAAAAATTTAAGATTCAGAAAACAAAAGTATATCTGGGATTAGAAGGACAAACTCTCGAATCGCAACTACAACCATTATTGGTAGAAGAATTTATAAAAAGAGGCTTTAATTATTCTCCGCGGTTGCATGTGTTGTTGTGGGGGAATAAACGAGGGGTGTAGGGTGTGATTAGTGTAAATAAATAATTAGTATTCTTACCACAAAGAACACAAAGTTTTAACACGAAGAGCCACGAAGTTTAGCCCAACCATTGAACCATTGAACTATTAAACCATTGAACCATTAAACCATTAAACCATTAAACCATTAAACCCAACCAACCTTTATTCTATTAAACAAAAAAAGCCTGAAAATTCAGGCTTTTTTTGTGGTACCACGTGGGATCGAACCACGGACACACGGATTTTCAGTCCGTTGCTCTACCATCTGAGCTATGGTACCCAATAAAATGACGTAAAATAAGAATATTTTACAATTAAGAACGCAAAAGCCTGATTTCTCAGGCTTCTTTGTGGTACCACGTGGGATCGAACCACGGACACACGGATTTTCAGTCCGTTGCTCTACCATCTGAGCTATGGTACCTTGTTTTAACGTGGGTGCAAAAATATATATTAATTCATAAAAAAAAAATATATCCAGGCATTTTTTTAATTAAAAACCATTTTTTTTTATTCCTAATCTATAAATATCTTTTTTACATTTGTATTTCAATTTGTTGAGGATGGATTTTTTTACTCATGTTTTGCCAAACGGTATAAAGCTTATTCATTTAGCCAGTCCGTCGGGTGTTGCACATTGTGGTTTTTTTATCAATACAGGAACTCGGGACGAACAGAGTCATGAATCCGGTATAGCGCATTTTATTGAGCACCTTGTTTTTAAAGGTACCCATAAGCGGAAGTCATTTCATATACTCTCACGACTTGAAGATGTCGGGGGCGACCTGAATGCTTATACAACAAAGGAAGAAACCTGTGTACACGCTTCTTTTCTGAAGGAGCACTATTCCAGAACCCTGGAATTGTTTAGCGACATCATTTTTAATTCTACATTCCCGGCTAAAGCTATCGAAAGTGAAAAAGATGTCGTAATAGATGAAATAAATTCCTATAAGGATAGTCCGGCTGAATTAATTTTTGATGAATTTGAAGAAATATTCTTTGGGAAACATCCCTTAAGTAAACCTATTCTTGGAAAAGAAAAACAATTAAAAACAATTGACAGGAATCGCATCTTGGATTTTATTGGTAAGAAATACAATACCAACGAAATGGTTTTAGCCTCGGTTGGTAATATCTCCAATCAAAAAATTCAGTTTTATTTTGAAAAATATTTTGGGCATATTCCTTCCAATATCAGAACTGACCAACGAATAGGATTTTCGGAATATAAACCATTTACTCTTACAAAACGAAAAAATACATTTCAAACCCATGTATTATTAGGTTCTCCGGGATATAGCCTCAATGAACCCCAACGGGCAACCCTCCATTTGCTCACAAATATTATCGCAGGTCCGGGAATGGTTTCCCGGTTAAATATGGCACTCCGCGAACGACGTGGTTTATCCTATAATGTAGAATCATCCTTCACCCCATATACCGATACAGGTTTATTCAATATCTACTTCAGTACCGATAAGGACGAGCTTGACAAATGCCTCGGAATTATTGAAAAAGAATTTGATATTATCTGTAATAAACCTTTAGGAACCTTACAGTTAAAGAAAGCAAAGCAACAAATTATCGGACAACTGGCAATATCTTTTGAAAGCTACGAAACTCAGATGTTATCTATTGGTAAAAGCCTTATGGTTTACAATAAAGTAGATACCATAGAAGAAATGTTCGCCAAAATAGAAAACATTTCAGCCTCTGAATTAATGAATGTAGCCAATTATGTATTAAACAAAAACATGATTTCCTATTTAATTTATAAATAAATGACCGAAATTAGCCGCGAGCTGGAAAATTACATCTTAGAACATTCGGATCCTGAAGATGTACTTTTACACGAATTAAATCGTTATACCCATCTGAATGTGGTACATCCCCGGATGCTTTCAGGGACAAATCAGGGACAAATGTTAAAAATGTTTAGCTATATGCTTAAACCTAAATACATTCTGGAACTGGGAACATTTACAGGGTACTCTGCAATTTGCTTATCGCAGGGATTACAACCCAACGGAAAATTATTTACTATTGAAAATAACGATGAAATTGCTGAAATTGCACAAAAATTTTTTATAAAAAGTAAACTTACTGATAAGATTGAGTTACATATAGGTGATGCCCGCACCATTATTCCTCAGCTTAATTATATGTTTGACCTGGTTTTTATGGACGCTGAAAAAAGTGAGTACATCGAGTACTATGAACTTGTTTTCGACAAATTAATTCCCGGCGGCTTTATTTTAGCAGATAATGTATTGTGGAGCGGAAAAGTTCTGACACAGGAACGCAATAATGATCATTTCACCAAAGGAATTAAAAATTTTAATGATTTTGTAAAAAACGATCAACGCGTTGAAAAGACTATATTTCCGCTTAGGGACGGTTTAATGTTGATACGTAAAAAATGAACGGCTATTGACTTTTTAATTTATTTTTTGTAACTTTTCTTAAAATTTATAAAACATTAAAAAAACCTAATTAAGTTTGTTCAACGATTAAACATATAAAAATGGCACACTATTCTATTAAAGACTTAGAAAGACTATCAGGTATCCAGGCCCACACCATACGGATATGGGAAAAAAGGTATCAACTGGTACATCCAAGCAGGACAACAACCAATATCAGAGTATATAACGATGTAAACCTTAAACGGTTGCTCAATGTTGCGATGTTAAACAGAAACGGATTGAAAATATCTAAAATTGCCAAGCTTACAGAAGTAGAACTCAATAAAAAAGTGATGCAACTGGCTGAAAACTTTGGAGATATTCAAAATCAGGTTGAGAACATGGTTTTAGCAATGGTTGAGTTAAACGAAGAAAAATTTGAAACATTAATTGACAATCTGGTAGCCCAGAATGGCTTTGACAAAACCATTACGTCTGTAATGTATCCTTTTTTGGTACGTATTGGCACGCTATGGCAAACAGGCGAGATTAATCCGGCACAGGAACACTTTGTTGCCAATATTATTCGCCGTAAAATAATGGTAGCTATTGATAAGCTTGGCCCATACAAAGGCGAACCTAAAAATGCTTTCATCGTATTTCTGCCCGAAGGAGAATATCACGATATCGGAATCTTATTTTACGCTTACCTCGTTAAAAAACATGGCCTCCCTGTAATTTACCTGGGACAGTCTGTTCCGGTTTCAGATGTAGCTTCTGTTCAGGAATCTTATAAAGCCGAAAATGTTTTTGTTTCGCTTACTACTCCAATGGCAGATTATACTACAGAAGAATATCTGGCAATCCTTAACAAAACTTTCAAAAAATCGAAACTTTATGTTTCCGGGAGTTTGGTTTCGGGCATTGAATTCAAAAAGAGCTCAAGCCTGATTAAAGTTAAATCCATTGAAAATTTCGAAGAACTTCTGAGTAAGTTGAAATAATATTTTATTTAAAATATTGAATAAACAGGGTGTATTTAAAAACACTCTGTTTATTGATATTTTATTTTTTTAAAATTCCCCTCGATAATTTACTTCCGTCTCCAAATTTATTATCCTTCCATTTATTCAATTTTACTATATAATTGTATTTTAGAATTTTAATAAAACGATTCTTAATTTTTATAAATTAAAACTCAAAAATAACAATCTGTTAAAATTGAGACATTTACAAAATTGAAAGCGTTTTATAAAATTACTCTTTATAAAAAAATCAGCCTGACAGTAATTTAGACACCTCTTAGAAATAGCATTGTAATCACTTGTAATTCCTCTGGTTGTATTTATTTAACTATTTAGAATTAAGGCAAATATAGGCTCATATTTGCCTTATAAATTTGAAAATAAAGTAATCTTTAATTAGATTTGTTCTAAATAAAAATAGTAAAACATACGATTATGACAGCATTGGAATTTAATCATGAATTAATAGGTTTAGAAGATAAATTAGGCCATTTCGCATTAAGTCTTACTTCAAACAGAGAAGATGCTAAAGATTTACTTCAGGAAACAATGCTAAAGGCCATTTCTTATCGTGAGCAGTTTGAACAATATACAAACCTCAAAGCCTGGACATACACCATAATGAAAAATACTTTCATTAATAATTACCGTAGAAACATCCGGCAAAATACCACTTTTGACAATACTAAGGATTTATATTTTTTAAGTCAAAACAGGGATACTCAAAATATTGCACCGGATTCGTCCTATTCTACTAAAGAAATAAATAAGATTATTGACAGTCTTGAAGATGAATTTAAAATCCCCTTTAAGATGCATACCGAAGGGTATAAATATAAAGAAATAGCAGAAAAATTAGGGCTTAAAATCGGTACCGTGAAAAGTAGAATATTTTTTACGCGCAAAAAACTTATGGATTCACTAAAAGATTATGAATAAAAAAAAGGATGTCAAGAAGTTGACATCCTTTTTTTTATTTTATCAAGATTTTATTTTTTAAAAGTAATAATTACGCTTTCAGTTTGGTAATACCCGCTACCATTGGAAATGCTTCCGGAGGTAATTGGTGTTAGAGCATATAAAACGTAACCTTCCTTTTCCATATTTCCGCTTACTTTATCAATTTCCTGGGCCAAATCATCTGAATCCACAATTAACTCCTCGGTTGATTCTTTGTTTGTCCAATAAGTGGACCTGGTATGAATTGAAATAGATTTATACATATATTTATTTATTAAATTAACTTAATTTCATTTGGATAATTCTGTTTATATCTATTAATATCTCATCCTCTTTATCTAAATATTCATCTTTAAGACAAATAGTTAAATTGTCGTTGTCTGCCCTTATTATTTTAATTAATTGAAATTCAGGAACAATATCTACTAGTTTAACAAATAGTTCATTATCCGACATTTTATTAAATCCACCAATCCCTTCATACCGTATCAGGCTAAAAATGCGATGCTCATCGAGCTGTAATACTTCCTGGGTTAATCTATCTGCTAAAAAATTTTTTACTTTGTTTTTAGGAAGAAGAATTTCTTTCATTGTGCGTTAAATTTTCCGTTAAGTTATTAAATCTTATTTTAATTTCAAATTACACATATTAAAAGTTTTAAGATATATTCAAATTGTCTGAAATATTAAACTTTAATAATAGGGTATATTTTATAATTTTGTGACTTTGAATATACACATTTTTTAAACATATGATTCAAATTGACAAAACAGTTGTAAGTTTTGATGTTTTTGAGAAAAAATTTTGCTGCAATCTTCAGAAATGCAAAGGTGCATGCTGTATCCACGGCGATTCCGGAGCTCCTTTAAAAGAAGAAGAGGCTGAGTTGCTCGAAAAGATATACCCTTTGGTAAAGCCCTATTTAAGAGAAGATGGTATTAAGGCCATTGAATTAAAAGGTTGTTATACTATTGACACCGATGGCGATTTGGTGACTCCTTTAATAAATAATGAAGAGTGTGCTTTTGTTATTTTTGAAAATGGGATCGCCAAATGTGGCATTGAGAAAGCTTACGAAGAAAAAATAATTGATTTTCAAAAACCAATATCCTGTCACCTTTATCCTATAAGGGTAACGAAATATTCATCTTTTGAGGCTATTAACTACCATCAATGGGACATTTGCAAACATGCACTCGCAGAAGGTAAAAAAAACAATCTGCCACTCTATATTTTCCTAAAAAATCCTCTTTGTCGTGAGTATGGAGCCGAATGGTATTTACAGTTGGAAATAGCTGCAAATGAATATAAGAAATATAAGTGAGTGGGAAATAATCAAGAACTTATCAGCTAAGCTTAGCGTCCTCGCTAAGCTTTTTTTCGTCGATTTTATATTTGTAGGCTATAGCCTACGTTCATAGAACGGACAAGGTCGGAACCTTGTCCGAACAAAATGTGTTTCGTTTGTTCGGCAAAGCATTCGATTTGTTGGTTTACTTATAATCAATTAAGCCCAAATTTTTAGTGATTTCCTCTAAAAAATAATTATTAGTTAAAAAAATATAAAACATTAGGTAGATTAAAATAATTAATTACATTTGTAAAGTTTTTATCAGTTTTTGATTTCAATTTACAACCAATTGAATAAAATTGTACAAAACAATACAACAAAGGTTCTTTAATAGAATTACATTTATTTTAGTAATCACTTAAAATTTTGTAACTTTTATCCTTTTGTTACTAAAATACCAAAAAGCATTTTTTTAGCCTTATTACAGAAAAAACTTGCGATGGTATTTAAAATATCAAGGGGATTTGTAAAATTTTGTTAATTCTATTAAAATAACCCTGCTTTTTTTAACTAAATTTGAAAAATATAAATATTTTTGTCAAAAAAGTATAAAAACAATTCATTAAAATAATTTTATGGCAACATTAAGATTTGAAGCTTTATCAAAAGCAATGTCGCGGAAACCTATCGAACCTACCGCCCCACATGTTAAAACATCCGAATACTACGGAGTTAATGTATTTGACAAAGAAAAAATGCAGAAATACCTTTCTAAAGAGGCATTTCAGGCAGTAATGGCAGCTGTTGAAAAGAACGAACGTATTGACCGTAAATTTTCTGATGCTATCGCAGCCGGAATGAAAGCCTGGGCTATCGAAAAAGGTGCTACTCATTACACTCACTGGTTCCAACCTTTAACAGGTGGTACTGCTGAAAAACATGATGCATTTGCAGATCCTCAGGGTAACGGAAAAGTTATCGAAGCTTTCTCAGGTAAACTTTTAGCTCAACAGGAACCTGATGCATCTAGCTTCCCAAGTGGAGGTATTCGTGCAACTTTCGAAGCTCGTGGTTATACCGCATGGGATCCTTCTTCTCCTGCTTTCGTTCTTGAAGATACCCTTTGCATTCCTACAATTTTCGTATCTTATACTGGTGAAGTACTTGACTATAAGGCTCCGCTTTTAAAATCATTGGCTATCTTAGATAAAGCTGCTGTAGACGTTTGTCATTATTTCGATAAAGATGTTACCAAAGTAAATGCTAATTTAGGATGGGAACAGGAATATTTCCTTATTGATGAAGCTCTTTATGAAGCTCGTCCGGATTTAGTTCTTACCGAACGTACATTAATGGGACACGAATCTTCTAAAAACCAACAGTTAGAAGACCAATATTTTGGCGCTATACCTCCCCGTATTCAGTCTTGCATGAAAGAAATTGAATTTGAAGCCTGGAAATTAGGTATTCCTTTGAAAACCCGTCACAACGAGGTTGCTCCAAATCAATACGAACTTGCTCCTGTTTACGAAGAAGCTAACTTGGCAGTAGATCATAACTTATTAATTATGACCATAATGCGCAATGTTGCTCGTAAACACGACTTTGCCTGTTTATTACACGAAAAACCTTTTGCAGGAATCAATGGTTCTGGTAAACACAACAACTGGTCAGTTTCAACTGATACTGGTGTTAACCTGCTTTCTCCGGGAAAAAACCCTAAGAGCAACATGCAGTTCCTTACATACCTTGTAAATACCCTTATGGCTGTTTACAAAAATGCTCCTGTTCTTAAAGCTTCCATTTTCTCAGCAAACAATGCTCACCGTTTAGGTGCTAACGAAGCTCCTCCTGCTATCATTTCTGCATTCTTAGGTTCATACCTTAACAAAATGCTTGACCAGTTAGAAGAAAAAGTAACTGACCAAAAAATGACTCCGGATGAAAAAACTGAAATTAAACTTGATATCGGTCGTATTCCTGAAATTCTTTTAGACAATACCGATCGTAACCGTACTTCTCCTTTTGCTTTCACCGGTAACCGTTTCGAATTCCGTGCAGTAGGCTCATCGGCAAACTGTTCTGAAGCAATGACTTCATTAAATACAGCTCTTGCCGCTCAACTTCTCGAATTCAAAAAAGATGTTGATGCTATCATTGAAAAGGGTGTTAAGAAAGATGAAGCTATTCTTCAGGTTCTTCGCAAACTTATTAAAGAATGTAAAGCTATTCGTTTCGACGGAAACGGTTATAGCGACGAATGGAAAGATGAAGCTAAAAAACGCGGCTTAGATACTGAAGCTAATCCTGTTAAAGTATTTGAATCTTACCTTTCCAAAGAATCTATCAATCTTTTCAAGAAAACCGGAGTTCTTAGCGAAAGAGAATTACATGCTCGTACCGAAATTAAATGGGAAACTTACATTAAGAAAGTACAAATTGAAGCTCGTGTATTAGGCGATTTAGCTCTTAATCACATTGTTCCTGTAGCTATTGAATACCAGACAAACTTAATTAAGAATGTTCAGGGTATTAAGGATCTTTTTGGAGAAAAAGATTACAAAGATTTAGCTGCTGCCCGTTTAGAACTGATTAAAGAAGTTGGCAGCCACATCACTACCATCAAAAATATGGTAAAAGATATGGTTGAAGCTCGTAAAGTTGCTAACAAAATCGAAGATGTTCACAAAAAAGCGCTTGCTTATTCTGAAAAAATCTTCCCTATGTTCGAAGAAATTCGTTACCATATCGACAAACTTGAACTTGTTGTTGATAACGAAATGTGGACTTTACCTAAATATCGCGAAATGTTATTTATTCGATAATCTATTTTCGATAATTATATTAAACCTTTCCGGGTTCCGGAAAGGTTTTTTTGTTTTTATAATAGCGTATTTTTAAACAAACTTATACCTAAAGAAAATAAATTGACTATTTTTACGCTTTATACTATATAATTTTTAGCTTCTGTTCGTAACAAATTACTTATTTAGGCGACTATGACAAGATACAGTATTTCGTTGATTGTATTTATTCTACTGGTTGGTGTTAATTACCAAGGTTTTGCTCAAAAAAACAAATCCAAAAAAGCCGATATTGCTTTTGCTGCCGGCGAATACTACTCGGCAATAGATTTATACAGAGAAGCATACAACTCGTTAAACGATAAAACCCAAAAAGATCTTTTGCTTTTCCAGATCGGACAATGTTACAGGTTGGCCAATGAACCTACCAAAGCTGAACTATGGTATTCCAAAGCTCTTGCCAAAGGTTATTCAGACCCTACACTTCTGTATTATCTGGCTGAAATGCAAAAAATGAACAACAAATACGAAGAAGCTAAAGATAATTTCAAAGAATATAAGAAACTTGAACCCAACGATACCAGAGCTGACGATGGCATCAAATCATGTGAATTAGCCATGAAGTGGGCAGAAAACCCCTCAGGTTATATCGTTGAAGATATGAAGTTCTTCAATTCCAAACAAAATGATTTTGCCCCGGCTTATGCTAACTCAGATTATTCCATGGTATATATTACGTCTTCTCGCGACGGGGCCATGGGTAATTCAATTCATGGAGCTACTGGCCAAAATTTCTCGGATATTTTTGTATCTCAGGTAGACCGAAAAGGTGTTTGGAGCACTCCTACCCCATTGCCACAAGGGATAAACACCGAATTTGAAGATGGAACCCCCTCTTTTTCGGGCGACTTTAAAACCATGTACTATTGCAGTTGTAAAAAAATTAAAAACAAAGATGTAGGTTGTCAGATTTATTATACAGAAAGACAAGGTGAAGAATGGGGCCGCGAAAAACAAATTCAAATTGAAGGCGACACCATAGTGACGGCTCACCCTGCTATTTCTCCGGATGAACTTACTCTTTATTTTGTTTCTGATATGAACGGCGGTCAAGGAGGAAAAGATATCTGGAAAATTACCCGAAAAAGTAAAAATGACGAATGGAGCAAACCTGAAAATTTAGGGCCTCAGATAAATACTTCAGATGACGAAATGTTTCCTTATGTTCATCCCGATGGTACATTATACTTTTCTTCGAACGGATGGATTGGAATGGGCGGACTCGACATTTTCAAAGCCAAGCAAGATGCTTCAGGAAACTGGAAGGTTGAAAATATGGAATCGCCCGTGAATTCAAGTGCGGATGATTTTGGAATTACTTTTATGGCAACTCAGGAAAAAGGTTTCTTTAGCTCGAGCCGCACAATACATGGAGATGACGATATTTACGCATTTTCGCTACCTCCTCTTAAATTCAATGTAGTAGGTACTGTACGTGAAGAAAAAACCGATGCTCCTATTGCCAACGCTACCGTTAAATCTATTAGCTCCGACGGTATCACTCTGGATGTAAAAACAGATAAAACCGGTACATTCCGCTTTATACTAAAACCAGCTACCGATTACGTGTTTATTGCATCTGCAGAGAATTTTCTTAATGGCAAAGAAAGGGAAACAACCAAAGGTTTAGATCGTAGCCGCGATTTTAAAACAAAAATCGTTCTTACTTCAATTACCAAACCTATTGAGCTGCCAAATATTTTCTACGATTTTGCAAAATGGGACTTAAGGCCTGAATCGATGGTAGCACTCGATAAATTGGTTGAAACACTCAATGATAACCCAAATATTACAATAGAGCTGATGTCTCACACCGACTCCAGAGGTAACGATCAGGATAACATGACACTGTCTCAAAAACGTGCACAATCGGTTGTGGATTATTTAATTTCTAAAGGAATTGCTGAAGACCGCCTTACAGCAAAAGGTTATGGCGAAAGTGTTCCTAAAACAGTGGATGACAAGCTTGCAGCTCAGTATACTTTCTTAAAAGAAAATACTGTTCTTACCGAAGCTTTTATTAACTCACTTACCGACTCTGACTTACAAGAGCTTGCACACCAAATTAACCGTAGAACTGAATTTAAAGTATTACGTACCGATTATAAAGGTAAAAAATAATAAGGTTTTCTGCTAAAAACGTCTGCTCCTCAAAAAAGCAGACGTTTTTATTTCTACCGTTTCTTTTCACGCTCCATACATAACCGGAGTTTTGCAAATTCATGGATAAAAAGACTTAAAATTCTCTAAAAATTTAAAACTCCGTTACATTTTCTTACTTTTGCATTCTAAAACAATAAATCATGGGATCCGATTCAAGATATATGCAGAGGGGAGTTTCTGCCTCTAAGGAAGATGTTCATAATGCAATAAAAAACATAGACAAGGGAATTTTTCCCAAGGCATTTTGTAAAATTATTCCGGATATCCTTGCCAATGATCCTGATTATTGTAATATAATGCATGCTGACGGTGCCGGAACAAAATCGTCTCTTGCCTACCTTTACTGGCGCGAAACAGGCGACATCAGCGTTTGGAAAGGTATTGCCCAGGATGCTTTAATCATGAATATTGATGACCTGCTTTGCGTAGGTGCAACCAATAATATCCTTGTCTCTTCAACAATCGGGAGAAATAAAAAACTAATTCCCGGAGAAGTAATTGCTGCTATCATAAACGGAACTGAGGAATTACTGAGTGAATTACGCTCCTTTGGATTGGATATTTACTCAACCGGAGGCGAAACTGCCGATGTGGGCGACCTGGTTCGTACAATTATCGTTGATTCTACAGTTACCTGCCGGATGAAACGTTCGGACGTAATTTCGAACCACACCATTCAGGATGGCGATGTTATTGTTGGCTTATCTTCGAGCGGCCAAGCCAACTACGAGCATTTTTACAATGGCGGAATGGGTAGTAACGGTCTTACTTCTGCACGCCATGATGTTTTTGCAAATTATCTGGCTCAAAAATATCCCGAAAGCTTTGATAATTCTATAGACAATTCTCTCGTATATTCCGGCTCCCTTAAGCTAACCGATAAAATTACCGAACTGGGTATAGATGCCGGTAAATTGGTATTATCCCCTACCCGCACTTATGCTCCGGTAATTCATGAGATGCTAAAAAATTTCAGGGAAAAAATACACGGAATGGTGCATTGCTCAGGAGGCGCGCAAACCAAAGTTCTTCACTTTGTTGACGATCTTCATATTACCAAAGACAATCTGTTTCCTGTACCTCCTCTTTTCAGAATAATACAGGAAGAATCTAAAACACCGTGGGACGAAATGTATAAAGTGTTTAACATGGGTCATCGTATGGAATTATATATTTCACCGGAATGGGCTCAGGAAATCATTAATATCTCCCAATCATTTGGAATAGAAGCCCGTATCGTGGGAAAATGTGAAAAATATTCAGAAAAAAAACTTACCATAAAAAGCGAAAACGGAGAATTTATTTATTAGCCCATAATTGTCTTGTGCAAAAAATGCTTATATTTTAAAAATTTAAATTAAAATTAATTTAATAAAAATTTGAGTTTTACATATATTTACTAACTTACCAAACAAAAAAATAGACTACTTGCTTAATAAATACTAAATGAGCCTTGACTTTAATAACGTTACCTTAATCACTATCTCTCTGATGGTAATAGCTATTTTGCTATTGGTGCAGATTCGATATGTGTTAAAAAAGCGTTCAGTAAGGCAACAGAATGAAATTCGGAAAATAAAACTCCATGAAAAAAATTTCAAGGATGATCTTTACAAGCTTTCGGCCAACCGTATAGAAAACCTTGAAAATATGTTTATAAATAAAACCATTTCGTACACTGTTTATAAAATAGAAAAACAAAGGATTTTATCTAAAATGAAAGCTTTTAATATGGATATTTCTGCCTTTGAAAAGGAGAATATACGTTATGAACAGAATTTAAAACAGGTGTACGAAAAAAGAATTAATATAGCTGCGATATTACACGAGTTAGGAGAAATTTCAGATGATGAATTTGACAAGCATATCAACGAATCGTTAGACCTTCTCAGTCAAAAATAAATTTTACTTTTTTAATATTCAATTAATTTAAGATTTACAATTTTAATTATCTTTCGCAGCAAAACTGTTTATATCACTATGTCAATCTTAATCTGGACCCCACAATTAAAAGTAAATATTGAAGAAATTGATATACAACATCAAAAACTTCTGGATTTAGCAAATATTTTCTACAAGAATCTTTATAACCATGCGGCCTCTCAGGAGATAAATGATTCGTTTAACGAACTTATGGATTATACCGTATTTCATTTTAAATACGAAGAAAATACCATGAGAGAAAAGAGAGATCCCAATATTGATAAACATATAAAGGAACATGCTGACTTTATAAATGATCTCAATAATATAGGAAAAGCTGCGAATGCCGGTAAGGTAAAAGTTTCGGTAGAATTGATCGAATTTCTGAGAAATGGGATAATTAACCACATCTTTACCACTGATAAAGAAATGGCTAATTATTTAATTAAATTGAACTGATTTTTATTGGGTTAAACGAACCTTATGTTTTCCCTGAGGCAGTTTAACAGAATATTCTCCGTTACTGCATTTTAAGATTTCCGGCTTAGATGTTTTTTTATCTATGTAAACTTCTGAAGGTGGATGATTTACAATTACATAGCAGCCAGAATGATTCTCGTTATACTCAAAATCAGCCCGATTACCGGAGAACTCAGCACTCAGCATATCGCCCGAAATCATTGTTATAGAAAGCGATGATGTATCTCTATTTTCTGTTGTTATCTTTAAAAGATGACAGCCGGGAATAATAATAATTTTTTTCTGGTCGAATGCCCTCCACTCTTTATTATCGAGTAATATTTTCTTGTCTTTACCCGCGGCTGTAATGCTTACACAGGTTGGTGTAGTTATTTCCAACGTGCTGTCAGCTAAAATTTCGATTTTAACATCCCTGGCAACTGTAGAATTTATATTCTTAAAATCTCCTGAAAAGAAAGCATCAGCCGAATAGAATGCAGGACGAATTCCATAAATTGACATATTATAGGCTATTTGCCGGATTTCCTCTCCTGAAGGTTTTTCTGATGGAAAGCCTCCAAAACCTGCTTCATGACTGGCTACCACATTACAGTCGAAAACCAACCTGGAATGATCCTTTATAAATGCACTATAATATTTACCCAACTGCTTATAACGCTCCGGTGTTGCCCCCCAGCAATTGGCAGGATCTTCGATTTGAAGTGTTATCGGGAATATTTTAAAGAGCTCCAGATTATATTTAAAATCTTCGCCTATATAATCAGATAAATCGGGAGTTAAGCTAACATCAATAACCGTAAGCATAAACTCAAAATCCTTTTTTTGTTCAGCTATGCCATTTAAAAAATTTAGGTACTTAAATTTAAGTCTGTTGCATAATTCTTTACGGTATTTCAAATATTGTTTCCATCCAGCAGAGTCTTTTCCATAATAATGAGAACTGGAAGTATTGAAAAGTTGCAACGGGTCAAAGCCTTCCTTATTCTTAAATTCGTTTCGGACAGCGCTATTCATCGGAGTTAAATTATCGGGACCCTGACGACCGTCAAATATAGGATCGAAGTACATTTCAGCCATATTAACCCCATCCCATTTATACTGGTTAAGACATTGTTTTAACTCTTTAAAAACTTCATTAAGGCATGACGAATCGGCTAAATTCATCAGCAAACGCCAATCGACATGAGCATCCCGTTGGGTTGCAGTTTTTTCCCTCCATTCGGGATGAGCCTTCCAGAATTTCTCTGAAATCATAGGAGGTTCAAGCCAGCAATACACCAAAATACCGTTTTCGTGACAGGCTTTAATAAGTTGAGCATAATCTACATCCTCTGTATCGTCGTAATACCAGCCGCCTGCATAAATTCTTTTAATCATCTGCGAACGCCATTCACGAGCTAAATTATCGTAACTGGAAATGGTATCGTACATTCCTGGGTCGAAATACATCTCGGAACATCTTCGTTCTGCTTTATAAATATTGCCCCAGAATTTATCCATCAATTCAATCAGATAGGGGTATCGCGAATATCCTTTAGAAGTGTAGGGATCCAGTAATCCGGAGAAACAAATATAACGGCCTTTCCCCATAGTGTCACTCACAATTACAGGTATTCCGGAGTTATTATCTGTTGCAATAATCGATGCTTTCCCGGATATATCCTGAATAGGGAAAATATTTGTGGAGTGAGGCCAATAAAGAGTTTTTCGGTAGTATAACGAATCGTATATTTTATCAACGGTAATGGCCTTCTCAGAAAATTTCAAACCAAGAGCACGGGTTAACGGAGAGATACTATCGGTTATAATTCCTGTCCCATTTTTAACCTCATTTCGTAAAAATTCCAATTCCTGAGAATTTAAGTCCTCTGCAGATAAATTGGGTACAAGTATTATGTTATACTGTAATGGTTTTTTCTTCAGAATTTCCTTAATTGATACGCGGGTAAAAGGGACCCTGCAAACATCCAGAATATTCTCGAACGATAATAAATCTTTAATTTTAGAAGAATCCGGTTTGTTCTTTGCTTCCGGTTCCAAAACAGCGATTCGTTGAAATGGAGATACTACAGAAGCTTTTTTTAATGAAAAGTTACAGGAAGTTACTGTAAAGATAAAAGTAGGAATAATTAAAAATCCTAAAAATGTTTTTTTTTGAAAAGAAATCATGGTTTATGTTATAATACAGAGGCATTAATGACGTTAATCAAAAACTTATTTCAACCTAAAATTAGCAATTATTAATTGGGTATTAAAAAATTTTTAATCAAATTTCAAAATCAACCCATTTGCCCATCTTCAATCCCTTAATTACAGAATAACCGGCATCCTTTAAAAATTGAGCTGCTGTATCCCAATTGGCAGGTACTTCTTCGGCTCTGTGAGCATCGGTGCTGATGGTAACTGGTATATTTCTTAAGAACATTTGTTCCATCGTCCATTTGCCAGGATAAAAATCGGTTTCATTACGCCGGTACATACCACGAGTATTAATTTCAACGATACATTTACTTTGAACTATAACATCGAGTGTTTTAATAATTTCCTGCCTGAAAAAAGGGTGAGAATCCGGCATAAGGCAATCCTCGCGATATTGTATCTTTATTTTGTCCATGTGGCCGATAATCTGAGGTTTCATCTGTGTAACCATTTGCCGGGTACATTCAAAATATCGTGTAATTGCCCTTTCGCTGTTTCCGTTAAATATTTCATTAAATCCTTTTTTAAAGGCCAAATTATCACCGTCTATGGTCCAGTGTGTTCCATTTGGATATTGATCTACAAAATGAATGGATCCAATAATATAATCCCATTTTTCAGCATTTCGAATATCGAGGGTGTAATCCCAAATGGCAGGAATAAAATCGAGCTCCAATCCGCAATAAATTTCAATAATTCCTGAATATTTAACCTTTAATTCCTGAATGGTGTGATAATATTTCTTCAACGATTCGGACGGAAGTGCCCATTTGCAATAAAAAGGCATAGGGGCGTGAGCCGAAAAACCAAGGCTGCTCATACCTGCCGCTACTGCACTTTCGATATATTTTTCGGGAGTGTCGTATCCATCACAAAAAAGGGTATGCGTATGAAGATTCGTCATGCTTTTTTTCTGTGAAAATAGCAGATACCCCGGATATTTCAAACTAAAGAACCTGTAATATTTGAAATATAAACCGACAAATTTAAAACTTAAAAAAAGAGGCTGTGTAAAAAGACTTTTAAGTCTTAAATACACAGCCTTTTCTCATCCGGAACCTCGGCTAAGCTTAGCGTCCTCGCTAAGCTTTCTCCTCCGAACCGCTGTAAGCATTCACCGGAGCAGTTGGGCGGAGTTTCTAATTCCGTCCTATATATCATTGTAGGCTATAGACTACATTCATAGAACTGACAAGGTCGGAGCTAAATGCTCTTTACCGCAAAGGCGCGAAGTCGCAAAGATTATCTCTGTGTTCCTCTGTGCTATCCTTCGTGCATCTCTGTGTAATATATCAAGAGTCAATGCCGTAAGGCATCCCTTTGGGAGAACCAAGAGCTAATAGCCAAAAGCTAACAGCCAACAGCTAACAGCCGTCTTCCTCATGCCTCTCTTTTCTTCCATTTAGCCAGCAGAAATCCAATCAGAAAAATAATGGTAGTGCCAATTACAATGGTCAGGTTGGTATGGAACGGACTTTTAAAATGTACCAGCCATCCGTTGGTAAAATATATGGGAGAAATACTTAACCACAAAATTACCAGTACACCAATTACCACGCCAATTGCAGCATCAAAACTTTTAGCTTTTCTGGCAAAATAACCCAGAAGAAAAAGACCCAGCATGCCTCCACTAAATATAGAAGCCAATCCCCACCATGCATCAAGGGCACTTTTAACATTAATCATAGCCAATCCGATTCCAATTCCTAAAACACCAAAAATTAACGAGGAAATATATAAAATTCCCATAGATGCCTTATTAGAAGGATTAGGTTGAAAATATCTCTTATAAAAATCGGTTAAAACAATAGTTGCAGTACTGTTTATGCTGGTAGAAACGGTGCTCATACCGGCAGCAAATACAGAGGCTATCAATAAACCTGTAAGTCCCGTGGGTAATCCGTTAACGATGTAATACGGAAAAACCTGATCGGCTACGGCAGGATTCTTAAGCGATTCAGGCAATAAATCGGGACGGGCTGTGTAATAAGCAAACAGTGCAGTTCCAATAAAAAAGAACAGGAACGATACCGGAATGTATAATAATGAACCGAATAAAGCCGATGATTTAGCCTGTTTCTCTGTTTCGGTAGTCATATAGCGTTGCACATAATTTTGGTCTATTCCGTAATTCTGAAGGTTTATAAACAATCCGTAAATTAATATCACCCAAAAAGTAGATTGAGTCAGGTTGGGACTAAAGCTCCCGAGACTAAACTTATGATATTGGGCAGCTATTGTAAACATTTGACCAGGGCCTTTGGGCATAGAAAATAATAATACAGCAGCGCAGGTTAATGCCCCGCCAATTAGCACAATTCCCTGAATAGCATCGGTCCAAATTACTGCCTGTATTCCACCCAGCATAGAATAAATAATAATACAAATGCCGGTAACAATAATAATAACACCCAGATTCCATCCAAACAAGGTATATAAAGGCAGAGCCAGCAAATACAAAATAGAACCGGTACGCATAAGTTGCGTAAGTATGTAACATATAGAAGCGTACATTCTCGCCCACGGTCCAAAACGTTGTTCCAGATAAGTATATGCCGAAATACTATTGATACTCCGGTACAACGGAATAAAAAATTTCAGCGCCATTATTGATGCAACAGGAATTGAAAGGCTAAAAACAAAAGCGTTCCAGTTGGTCTGGTAAGCTTTCCCCGGTAATGCCAAAAAACTGATGCTGCTCACGAAAGTTGCAAAGATAGACATCCCTACAACCCAGGAAGGTATTTTGCCTCCACCCTGAGTAAAATTCTCGGAACTGCGGTTTTTAAAAAAGAAGCTACAGCCAAACAATACGATACCGGCCATATATACAAGAAATACAATAAGATCTAT
>WSSedL1CaDRAFT_10000744_pt1 | contig 21836 bp, 23 predicted proteins | sample WetSurSL1Cattail_FD_9464 | JGI IMG/M metagenome (IMG submission 9464)
TAAATAAAAAAAGCCTACAAAAGGCTTAAAGTCGGCTATACTCAATAGGGGCTAGATCTTTTTGCGTTTTTCTTTTGTCTACGCTAAAATTTTAGGGAGTTGAGGTTCTATATAAAAAACGCTGCTGGAGGTTATATAAAAAATGCCGATTAATTTTAGTCCCGGGCGATGGGAAAATATCAAAAAAAATTATACACTCTGGTGGGAAGGAAAGTTGGACAGGCCGGTGATCCCCGTTCTCCTAAGCGGAAGGGATGCAGGGCGGGCAATGCCTCAGGTTCCGCTGCTGAGCCAGTTGAACTGTAATGATCTGTCAGTTTCCGCAAGCGACATCATAGACAGGATCGACTATGAACTTTCCACTTATGAATACCTCGGCGATTCCTTTCCCTATTTTAACATGGATGCCTTCGGGCCAGGTGTCACTGCTGCATTTCTAGGTGCCGAACTGGATAATTCCACCGGCCGCGTATGGTTTCATGCCAAAGAGATCCTACCGGTCAGCGAGCTGCATTTCGAATATGATGACAACAACGTCTGGCTTAACAGGGTAAGGGAAATTTGCGAAGAAGCTGTTAAAAGGTGGCAGGGTCAGGTACTGCTTGGGATGCCTGATCTTGGCGGCGTTTTGGATATACTATCCACCTTCCGGTCCGCTGATAACCTCCTTATAGACCTTTATGATGAACCGGATGAAGTAAAAAGGCTGGTATGGGAGATTTATGAGCTCTGGCACCGTTTTTACAATGAAATAAGCAAGGTTTTACAAAAGGCCTCTCCAGGTTTTTCAGATTGGTCTCAGCTTTACAGCGAAGTTCCCAGCTATGTCATACAGAGCGATTTCAGCTATATGATCAGTCCGTCGATGTTTGATGAATTTACAAAGCCTGAACTGGAAGCTACCTGCAGCCGGCTTCCCAGAACAATATACCATCTGGATGGAATAGGTCAGCTGGGACACTTGGATTCGCTGCTGGAAATCGATAAGCTGAATGCAGTGCAATGGGTACCCGGAGATGGGAAGCCGGACCAGTCCGGTTGGCCTGAAGTATACCGGAAGATACATGCGGCAGGGAAAAACATTCAGCTGTTCCACGGCTTTAATTGTATCGATGCCGTCATTGAGCAGATTGGAACGGGAAACGGTATACATCACATGATAATGAGAATGCCTTTTGAAAAAAAAGTGGAGATGGATCGAAAACTCGCTAAATATGGAATTGAATAAGGAGTGGCTTGAAGGTTAAGTCTCTCCATGTTTACGCTCAGCTATTACCTATTAATATTTAGCCATTCCTTAAAAGCTGCTTCAATATTTTCCAACGGCATACCCGGCATGATACCGTTCCCTATGGCAAGAAGCAATCTGCCTTCCGGCCTGTAGAAATTATCAATTAATTCCAGTACGCCAGTCTTGCTTCTTCCACACTGCATTCAAAATATATTGATGATGGGCGGCTGAAAAAAGATAGATTAAGGTTTGATCAGTATAAACCTTATATCACAAGTTGTACTTATGTAAATCGCGGGAACAGTCCTATCAGAGGCAGTGCTTTTGAGAATAATTGGGACGCTATCAAAGTACAGGAGGATACTAATCAAGTAGTTGGGTACAGTGCCTAAGGATACATCGGACATATCCATGAATACACACCAAGGCCTGAAGCCGAAAATTAATGAGAAAATATGTAATCTTGATTGGAAAGGTAACAGGACTTTACAGGGCACTAAAAGTCATTTAATAAACATGACAGCTAGCAGGGCAGTCTCTGAGAAATTTTCCTACAGTAAATTGCCGTTTACACGCTTCCCAGATACAGACTATCTGTCCGCATTCCTTCAATAAGAAACCTTGCAAAGCCATATAAAGCTAAATACAGAGTGAACACTTCGCCTTCATGTTTTTTATTCTTCCTGAACCAAATTAAGAAGAAAAACAATCCCAGATTCCACAAGGATTCGTACAGGAAAGTTGGGTGTACAGCCACTCTTTGCATCGTGGAGGGATCAAATATCTCCATTCTCCATGGCAGTGCAGTTGCGGCACCATAAGCCTCCCGATTGACAAAATTCCCCCAGCGCCCTATGGATTGTGCCAAAGCTACATAGGGTATTAAAAAATCGAAAAATTTCCAAACATTTAATTTTCTCTTTTTGGTAAAAACAAATGAAGCTATTATAGCGGTAAGTAAGCCACCATAGATAGCTAAACCACCGTTACGGGTATTGAAAATTTCAAGTAGATTATTCTTATAATTTGACCACTCAAAAGCTACATAATATAATTGTGCCCCCACAATAGACAAGGGCGCGACAATCAACAAAAGGTCAATAATGTCATTCTGGTTCATTCCAAATCTTGCGGAGTCTTTCGTAGCAAGCAGAAAAGCCAGCATAAAGCCGGTGGCAATGATGATGCCATACCAGTGAATACCAAAACCGAAAACACTGATTGCAATAGGATCAATGGTAAAGCTTAATCCCAATCCGGGGAATGTTATGGGCTGTATCATGAGACGCTCCTTCTTAATATTGTTAATATCTTATCATATTTCATCAATATTCATTTGCTAGCGGGAGTTTACGAATTATTAAAGTCAAAGCCCTGCAAGCATTCATTCATAAAGCTTACAGGGCTTTGGCAAAACTACCTAACTTTCATTTCATATTGGTGAAGGCTCAGTGCATCAATGATTTTCTCTGTTTCTTCATTACATTTTGATAGAGAATAAGTCTCTTTTAGGCCCTTTTTCTGTTTGTAGTAATGAATATACTGCTTTTTTCTTCCAAGAAAGTCCAACATAAAGTTGATACTTGTCTCAATCCCTTTTTCTTTCAATTCCTTTTTCAAAATGTAGCACAATCTTAACGCCATGACACAACAAAAAATATGAACCCTTATCTTTTGATCTGTCCAATTCCACATAGGTCTGACAGTCAAATGGTTCGTATCTTTCATACGCAGTAAATGAGCAAATTCGATCGGGTGTTGCAATTCATCTCACAAAGGAAACCATAGAGAATGATATGCAGATTTCATGGGAGGATGAGGATAATGCAACGACTTGAAGTTCAAGCTGAAATAGTAATGATCAGTGCATATTGCGATATTGTTTTAAAAATACTGAGTACTCATAGAACTTTGAGCATTAATAAAATGTTAGTTTTCGCGTACCTTATAAAAAAGAAAAAGTTTAACCAAAGCGATATTTACAGTACTCATAATAAGCATGATGTTGTCTTAAAATGTATCTCTCAGTTATCTGGCTTGTTTGGTGATTACTGTGAAAATATCCAGTACTTAGTTAAGGCTATACATATATTAGTGTCAGATGGGAAGGTGGTTGTGCATGAAACAGAATTACTCCTTCCTACAGATAGCCAACCGATAGAGTATAGCGAAAATGAATTCATAAAAAAAGCAATCGAAGAAAGTAAAAGATACACTGACAGACAGTTTTTAAAAGAGGTAATATACAATGTTTAAAATTGAGCGGTTAATGATGACAAGCGTTGGGAATGAACACTATACTTATGAGTTTGCGAGCGGTATAAACTATTTCCGTGGGAAAAACGATTCAGGGAAAACAGAATTCTATAAATTTCTTGATTATATGTTTGGGTCATCCGAAAGAATCAATGAGCAACCTTGGTTTAAGGACTCACTAAAAGAGGCATCAATAGAAATGACTTATGATAAAATACAATACGTCTTAACAAGAACAATGTACCCTGATGTTAATTATTTCTGTTATAAGGATGAGCCATCTGAACAAATCATCAACCTTGACGAGTATAAAGACAAGTTGAATTCAGTTTTCACAAAGAATGAGCAACTTTTGAGACACATAAGAAATTTTACTGAGGAAAACTTAACATATCGCTCATTTACGATGTTCAATTTTTTAGGGGAGACGCGTCAAGGCGTATTAAACGACTTCTTTGATAAATGTAGCAGAATTGAATACTCTGTAAAACTGAATCCGATTCTCAATTTTATTTTTAATAGTAATTTAGAGCGCATATTTGAACTAAAAAAAGAACTGGAAGGCTTGCAAAAAGAGCTTGAAGATTTAGAGCGCCGATCTCAAAGATTTGATTTTATTTGCCAGCACATTAACCTTCAATTGAATAAACTAAACGCTAAAATTGTCTATAATGGCAGAAATGCTAACAATGTTAAAGAAGTAATAAAGCAGATTAAAGATATGGAAGATGATAATAAGCACGTAAAGAGCAAGCCTATTTCAGAGCTCGCAGCTATGTATAATAGCATTAATGAACAGGTTAAAATTTATGAGAATACCATTGCAGATGGAAAACGAATGGAAGTTGAAAGTCAGAATAGAGAGGCACTTCTAACTAAGCTAAAACAACTGATTACCGATAAAGCGGAATTTCAGTATTTGATACAGCCACTCGTTGAATTACTAGATGACTTAGATAAAAACATATCGTTTAGCAAGTATATTATCAGCGATAATACAATAAAGGAGCTTAGAAATCAGCGGCTTCTCGTTAAAAATGAAATTGCCAATAATGACTACCGTTTTAGATGTTTCAGCATCACAGAAAAAGCTAGATATATTGCTATTGTTGAGGAGTATTTGGGAATTGATATTGCCTATAGCGAAGATGAGCTAAAAGAAAAGAGAAAGAGGATCAGAGACATTAAAGAAGAAATTCGTATTTTGCAGAATTCAGATGATACAAGCAAGATAAAAGCACTTTCAAAAGCTATTACTGATAAATAAGGAAAATTCAGAGAGGGAATGGGATGAAGAAGTAAAACGTACCGGAGAAATCCGTTCAGAATTTGATAATGCCAGGATTCAATGGAAAGATGCTAAAGAAATGGAAACTGAAACCAGAGATAAATTAATTGAGGATTATTATCTGGTTAATAAAAATAATGTTGAAATGAAGTTTTTAGCGGAGCAGCTTGTACAAATAACTGGGATTATATCCAGATTTATTGGGAATGTGGAGGACAAAGAACTAAAAGATATTCAGTCAAAGCAGTTATCTGAACTGAGCAAACAATTAAAGGATAAAATATATCAACAGAATAAGGTATGCGAAGAAGCAAAAGAAAGATTGAATAAATGTAAAACAGAATTGGAAAATCTACAAAATACTGCAGAATTAGTTCCGCAAAGAGAAGAGAAGGTTTTAAAAGCTCGGAATGAACTGAGAAGGATAGGGATTCCATTTTACGCATTTTATGAAACTGTAGATTTTTCGTCAGATCTTAAACAAGAGGAAAAAGATTTAATTGAAGAGCAACTTTTCGATATGGGGATATTGGATGCTCTAGTTATTCCTGAGGAATATCAGGAAATGGCAGAAGATATATTAAAGGAGTATGCAGATTGCTTCTGTTTACCGGATGTAAAGCTAATCGGAAGTCATATAAAAGATTTGGTTTTGGATTGTAAAGATGAAAGATTTAGCATTATTGTAAATAAGGTATTACAAAGTATCTCCAGCACTAATATGGATGCTAAGACCGCTATTTTTAAAGACGGAAGGTTTCAAACGGGAATTCTTTGCGGACACAGCATTGTAACAAAACCTGCGGGATTTGTAGGCGTAACTGCTCGTCTTGATTATAAAGAGAGGACATTGCAAGCACTACGGTTGCAACTTAATGATTTTCAAGAGGATTTTAAAGGACAACAGAGTATACTTGAAAACCTTGAGAGGAGAGAAGCTACACTCGATAGGGAATATTCGGAATTGCCTAAAACAATGGATTTAATGCAAGCAGTTACGCTTGTTGAGCAGACAAGAAAAACTTATGATGATTTGCAAAATAAGCTCACTGAACAAGAGCAAAAAGAGAGTAATGCCAAACAAAAATTGCAGCAGGTTAGCCAACTGGCACTTGAGCATGGAAGGGAAAAAGTGTACCATGAATAATGTAAAGGAATGTGCTATATATTTTCGTTCTGTTCCATTCTGGAACCGGATGATGGTATACTATTACGTATTGACTACCTAATTGTAACTGATAATATAAGATTATTCAACACATGTTGAATAATAAACAATGTTAAGAAGGAGATAAATTATGAAAGCAATCGGTTTAACAATTTTCGGTAATCCGGGTACATTTGAAGAAATAGATGTGAATTTACCAGATTTAAGTGACAACCAAGTACTTGTTGAAGTGAAGGCTTCGTCAATTAATCCCGGCGACGAACCTTTACGTTCGGGAGAAATATTTAAGAGCTCTGTTGGAGGCCAATGGTCCGAGAAATTACCAATATTTCTCGGAAGCGATGTAGCCGGTATCGTTAAAGCTGTTGGAAAAAAGGTTACTCAGTTTAAAGTCGATGACCGTGTTATGGGATTATCTATCCATTCTGGAACATATCAAGATTTTGTTGCAGTAGATGAAGATCACCTCGCAAAGTTTTCAGAAGATATATCATATGAGATCGCAGGTGCTGCGCCTACAATTGCATTAACAGCAAAGCAAGCATTATTTGATCACGGGAACCTTTTTAAGGGACAAAGAGTTTTAATTCAGGGTGGTGCTGGAGGTGTCGGTCATGTGGCTGTACAATTAGCAAAAAATCATGGTGCTTATGTTATAACAACCGCAAGAAAAAATAACCATGATTTTGTGAAAGCTTTAGGTGCAGATGAAGTATACGATTATACTGAAGTTGATATTGCAGATATAATCCACGAAAAAGTTGACTTGGTAATTGATACTGTTATGGAGGCATCCATTATTAAAAATAACGGTGCGTTAGGTGAGGTTGGGAAAAAAAGCCTCTCTGTTATTAAAGATAATGGGAAATATGTATCAATTGTTTCCTTTGGAATAAATAGTTATCCGATGGAACGTAATATCAACGCATACTTTTTCCAATCAAGACCAAACCACTCGGACTTTGAAAAAATTATGAATTGGATTGAAATGAAAGAACTACAGATTCATATAGAGAAAATTTTCCCCCTATCTCCTCAAGGAATTAAAGAAGCTTACATCAATAGTAAAAAGCAACCGAAAAAGGGGCGAATTTCAATATCCAAAAATATTTAAAATGTAGTTTAAGCCAATTATCTCTACAACTGTACTAACGAAGGGAGACTCTCGTCACTTCGTCTGCCGAAGTCGTACTCAAAGACGGGTTCTTAGGATTTCTACTCAAGCTGCTACTGAAGCTAGTCTTTGACAGGGGCAAGGGGATGTCCCTCGGGCGGTATTACATATATGCTTAAAATTAAACATTGTTAAGGACAAACCTGTCTAAAGACAGGGACGCAAAGCTATAGGATCTAAAGTGCTAACGCGGCGCTATGATAGCCTGGTTGCAAGAGTGACTATGTGTCAGAAACCTGCCTCATAGTGTCCGGGGATAGACAGTGTTAGCTATCCGGATGTTGCCGGAATCGGTGATATGCTATGATATATAGAGGAAGGCATAACTGCATTTTCCGATAAAAATTGAAGGTAAAGATTTCTATAAAGTTGTTGTTAGTGGAAAATTAAAATCGAACCAAACATATCTCATAGATACAATTGCCGTTAATCCAAATGGTGATAAACGACATTTTCTTAATAAAGAAACTGATACATATGAAAGATTTTATACAACCCCGACGTTTGCATACAAAACCTCGCCAGATGAAAAACTGCGAATTGAAAGTGTGGGGATGTATCAGGATGGACCGAGCGGGCTGCATAGCCTTAAGGAAATGAGAATTATCAATACTTCGACAGGCGACGTGTTATGGCGGAAGCAGCTTTTTAACCAATGAATTTTTATGGTCTGAGGACAGCCGTTTCGTAGCAGACGGATACGCCGGCAGACATGCTTCAAGTCAGTATTGTTAATCCATTCGCTGTTTCCATGGGAACGATTTCAAATCCCGTATGTAAATCAAATCCACCCCGAAATCTACTAAACCCATTGCACTGATTCAGGCTGCAGATGATCGAGCGACCGCTGATGACACCCGGTACATATAGCCCATATTTGCATTTTCAGTGATTGTTACTGTTAACACACTCCGGACATAAGTACCCGCAGAATTGGCGTGTCGTGACACATAGTAGCACGACAGGTCGGTTTTCAACGAAATCGTTACCTTTCCGGCACTGTTTATTTCGTGGCCCGTGAGCTTGGTCGTTTTGACCGACAGGGCAAGCGCCCGGCGCTCTATATCTTCCTGCATTCGAAACCTCCTAACGTGGCCCCACAGTCATGTTGGGCTCAAGATTACAGGATGAGAGAATATTGTTTTATCGTTATATATGTTGACAGAGGCAATATAGTAAGTTAAACTTATTATCAGCTTAGCTTACTATATTGCGTGGTGGTGATTATGAATTGAGAATTGAAGAATCTTTGGGATTTAAGCTGGCAAAGGCATCGCAACGTATGTTTGAGCTTTTTGAAGGCTATCTGACACAGGTCGGTATCACATCCAAACATAACGGTGCGCTACTGATTATTCACGAGCATCCGAACCTCACGCAGAAAGAAATCGCCTCGTTACAACGGATTGATCAGACCACAATGGGACAGATCATTGACCAACTCGAAGCAAAACGTCTTGTGATGCGCGTCAAGCACTCGGCGGACAGACGGGCTTACTGCCTTGTTTTAACAGATGCCGGTGAGGACTTGATTACCTCTCTGTGGGCCGATATGAAGCGTTGCGAGGCGGTGTTTCTTCAAAAACTCAGCCCGGATGAAATCGCTCAATTGTTCACTTTAATTGATAAAATTGAAAAGGAGTAAAATTTAATGAGTAAAATGGATTATTTCAAGGCAAAAGTCGAGGCCACGATCAGCCCTATGGACTTTACGCAAGCCGCGAAGGCAGAACCAGACAAGTATTGCGTTGTTGATGTTCGTAACGCGCCGCCCCATGTGATGAAACAAAAAATCGCGGGGGCAAAGCATATTCCCTTGATGCAGCTTTCAGATCGACTGGGTGAATTGCCGAAGGACAGGACCATCGTCGTGTACTGCTGGGAAACGTGGTGCAATATGGCCGCGAAAGCCGCGATTATCCTGCTGGATAAGGGGTACGATGTACTCGAACTGACGGGCGGTATCGCAGCTTGGACAACAATGGGATTCCCTGTTGAATCGGCAGAATAGCAGATCATTTTACTGATAACAATTCTGATATATGCGTCTTTTCTCACGCTGACCACTTCGGGCCAACTTGGCCCGAAGTGGTCAGCGTTCTTCAATAGCCGCGATGGTGTGTTCTCTGGCGGCAGCGGGGAGCTTCAAAAACTCCCCGTCCAAACACCCTTCATTATAGCGGCCAAGATTGGTGACAAAGGCTTCAAGCATCGTCTTTCACCCGGCCCTGTCCCTTGACGGTCAGAATGCCATCCAGCGTGGTTGCCGTGATGTTCAGTCGCCCGGCTGTGGCAATGTCGCTCTTCACGTCCTCAGTGACATCCGCCGCCGCGCCAGTCATCTACTTCGGTATTCCGAAACGGCAGCATTTCCTTATAATGTGAGCCCTTAAATCTAGCATGATACATATATTAAGTTTCCCTTCATGATTCGTAGGCGGCCACCCCATATCCTGAGGGTAATTGAATAAAAATTTATTGTCAAGCGCTAAATAAAATTGCACAATAGATCAGGAAAAATTAAAAATAGTATTCAACAACTGGAAACGGAACATTTATTTATGTATAATAGAAGTGAATTTTTTGAATTTTACGAGGCAAACCATGATCGAAATTCGGTGTTTTAGAGAGACGGACGACATTGACGATGTAAGCCGTGTTTATGCGCAAAGCTGGAGCACTATGTCATTGGAGGCAAACTGCTCAACGAAATCAGATGTGTTTATCATAAAATCAATTCAGTTGATGAAAGGTCAGATATATGAGCTGTACAGATGAAATTCAGCACCGGCTGTTTGAACTACAGGATCTGAAATACAAAGAGTTCCAGTGTAAGCTCATGCCGACGATAAACCCGGAAATCGTCATCGGCGTCCGCACGCCGGATCTGCGAAAGCTTGCAAAGGCGTTTTCAAAAACGCCGGAGGCTTCGGAGTTTCTGAAAATCCTGCCGCACAGGTATTATGAGGAAAACAACCTGCATGGCTTTCTGATCGAGACGATCAAAGATTTTGATGCTGTCGTTGCGTTAGTCGACGCATTTCTGCCGTACATAGACAACTGGGCAACCTGCGATCTGATGTCGCCGAAGGTCTTCAAAAAGCATCTGCCGGAGCTCTATGAAAAGATCAAAGTCTGGCTGGAATCCGATCAGACTTACACGGTGCGCTTCGGGATTGAAATGCTCATGAGCTTTTATCTCGACGAGAATTTTAAGCCCGAGATGCTTGAGCTTGTAGCAGACGTACGGTCGGATGAATATTACATCAACATGATGATCGCTTGGTATTTTGCGACGGCGCTGGCCAAGCAGTACGACGCGGCCTTGCCGTATATTCAGGAACAGCGTCTGGAGAAATGGACGCACAACAAGGCAATTCAGAAAGCGATTGAGAGCTACCGGATCAGCGATGAGGCAAAAGCGTATCTTCGGACGCTGAAAGTAAAGTAAGATAAGGCAAATGAAACTTTGCGGAGGGATATATGGGACATTTCGGTTTTTCTTACGTCGGACTTATTTTTCTGCTGATGCTGACGGTTCCGAACCTGATATGGACAAAGCATCAGCCCAAAGGATACGACTATCAGAATGAAAATAAAATACTGCTTGTCTTTGAAAGAGCAGGACAGGTTTGTGTCACCTGCACGGCTCTTGTGTTTTCCGACTTCAATATTCAGACTTGGTCTGCCTGGAGTCTCTGGCTGATCGCGGCGGTCATACTCATGATTCTGTATGAATGCTGGTGGATACGCTATTTTAAAAGTGAAAAGACAATGAAAGACTTTTACAGCAGCTTTTGTGGCGTCCCCGTCGCAGGCGCGACATTGCCGGTCGCGGCCTTCTTCCTTCTCGGACTTTACGGGAAAGTGGTCTGGCTGATGGGTTCCGTCATCATTCTGGGGATAGGTCATATTGGGATTCATTTGCAGCATCGCAAAGAGATTGAATCGTAGTGTTTAGCCAGCGTAGAAAGCACATATAATTGATTTTTAAGCAAATTATCGGAGGCTTATAAATGGACGAAATGATTCAGATTAGGAATGAAGACGAAAAAGATTATGAGAAAGTAGAAGAAATCACAAGAAAAGCTTTTTGGAATTTATATATTCCGGGGTGTATTGAACACTATTTAGTTCATGTTATGCGCGCCCACAAAGATTTTCTGCCGGAGTTGGATCTGGTGATCGAGGCTGATCATCAGATCATCGGGAATATCATGTACACAAACGCAAAACTGATTGATGAGTCTGGGGAAGAAAAAGATATCCTTACTTTCGGCCCGGTTTGCATTATGCCGGAATATCAGAGAAAGGGGTACGGAAAAAAGCTGATGGAGTATTCCTTTGAACGGGCGGCCGCACTGGGTTATGATGTGATCGTAATATTTGGAAACCCAAACAATTATGTAAGCCGCGGTTTTAAGAGCTGTAAAAAGTACAATATCTGTCTTGAGGATGGAATATACCCTTCGGCAATGATGGTAAAAGAACTCAAGCCGGATGTCCTGGACGGAAGGAAATGGGCTTACTATGACAGCCCTGTGATGAAGATAGATGAACAAGAAGCTGAGCGCTTTGACGAGGGCTTGGAAAGCCTGGAGAAAAAATTCCAGCCAAGTCAGGAAGAGTTTTATATTCACAGCCATTCTATCATACAGTGAGCTTACACATTTTACAGATTCTATTATTTAAGGTCGGTGAGAAAGTGAAAAGATGCATTGCAATTGCTGGAATAGTTGAGTAAAAAATATAACTTTGGAGGTTATTATGGCTATTCCAGCTGATAAAATATATCCGCGTACCAATGATTTTGAAACCGTATACCTGAAAAATGTTATTACAGACCCGAATATCATCATCGGGGATTATACGATGTATAACGATTTTGTCTCCGATCCCACGCAGTTTGAAAAGAACAACGTGCTGTATTACTATCCTGTCAATAAAGACAGATTGATTATCGGCAGGTTCTGTTCCATAGCCTGCGGGGCAAAGTTCGTGTTTACAAGTGCCAATCATACGCTGAAATCACTTTCTACTTATCCGTTCCCTATTTTCTTTGAAGAATGGGAGCTGGACAAAAAGAATGTTGCATCCGCGTGGGATAACAAAGGCGATATTGTCATCGGCAATGACGTATGGGTCGGCTTTGATACGGTGATTCTTTCCGGCATCCATATCGGCGACGGCGCGATCATCGGAGCGAGAGCGGTTGTGACAAAGGATGTTCCACCGTATACGATAGTTGGCGGGATTCCCGCGAAAGAAATAAAAAAGCGCTTTGACGAAAAAACCATTCAGGAATTGCAGCAAATTGAGTGGTGGAACTGGCCTTATAAGAAAATACGGCAAAATTTGCCCTGCATTATGAATGGAGAAATCGATAAGCTGTAACTCTCCATCTAGCGAGCAGTGAGATAGACAGTCCGGTTTTCCAGCCGGACGGCTCTGTCAGTTAACAACTTATATAGGAGAGAACGATGGAAATCAAGAAGCTGCATGTTGTATATTTTAGTCCGACCGGAACAACCCAATCTATTCTTCGGACTATTGCAAAGTCTTTCGAAACAGAATTTGATGAATACGATATAACGGATCACAACTGTAAAGACATTCAATTAAAGTTTGAGTCAGACAACTTTGTTATTTTCGGATTTCCCGTGTACAGCGGCAGAGTCCCCAAAACCTTTTTGGACAGGCTCTGCGGAATTAAAGGTCACAGCACGCTTACCGCGCTGGTCGCGACCTATGGAAACAGAGAATATGATGATGCCCTTTTGGAAATGCAAAAGCTTGTGAAAGAAAACGGATTTCTGCCTGTTGGGGCGGCCACTGTTGTTACCGAGCATTCCGTAATACGTTCGGTTGCCACCGGCAGACCGGATGCATCAGATATGAAATTTATAGAGGAATTCTGCGCAAAGCTCAAGAATAAAGTCGCGTCAATTACTCCTGAAACTATTTTTGCGGAGCTTTATGTGCCGGGAAAAGAGCCGTACAGACGGTATATGGAACTTCCAATGGCTCCGATTACCTCGGTATCCTGTACTGCCTGTGGACTTTGCGTTAAAAAATGCCCTGTCGGTGCAATCAACACAAAAAGTCCCCGGAAGACAGACAAGGAAAAGTGCATCGGCTGTATGCGCTGCGTGCGGTTGTGTCCTCAAGAAGCGAGATATCTGTCAAAAATTAAAAGGGCCGCAGGTGAATTCTATCTGTCAAAAGCGAAGCAAATCCGAAAGGAACCAGAGATGTTCCTATAATGGTTACATATATCCGCAGCTTAAATAGGAGAAATACATGATCGACATTAATCAGTGGATGAAGCAGTATCAAGACACTGTTAAGCGTGTTTTTGGCAGCCGAATCCTTTTTATCGGTTTGCAGGGCAGCTATGGCAGAGGCGAGGCGAACAGGAATAGTGATATTGATGTGGTTCTGATTCTGGACAAGGTATCGCTTACCGACTTGAAGGAATATAAAGAGGCAATTGAGAAGCTTCCTTACAGGACTTTAATATGCGGTTTTGTATCCGGAGAAGAAGAGCTTGAGGGTTGGTGCAGAGCGGATTTGTTCCAGTTTTATCACGATACGATCTCTTATTACGGAAATCTGGATGAGATCATTCCTGCACCGACAAATGCGGATGCCCGCAGTGCGGTGCTTACGGGAGCCTGTAATCTTTACCACGCGTGCAGCCACAATTATCTGCACAGCAGTGATTTAGAAACACTCAAAGCGCTTTATAAATCATCGTTTTTTGTACTGCAGGCAAAGCATTATTCCGAAACCGGTAATTATATCAGAAGTCATTCTGCGCTAAAAAACATTCTAGCAGGAACGGATCTGATGGTTATGCAATACAACGAGCTGATAAAAACGGCGAAGGGCTCACAAACCGAGCTGGCGCGGTATTCGGATTTGATGCTGCGATGGACGCAACAATTGATCAGTGAAAATACACAATGAGCCTCGCGGGTTTTTTAGACAGGCCTTTACAGCCTTGAAAGGACTAATACTATGATAGATACGCAGAAAATTGCTCCGTTATTTTCCGATTGGGAGGAAACGCTTATCTTAACATGTCTGCAGGGATGTATGGGGTATACAATCGCGGACGACAATGAAAATCCGACTGCCGCTCAGATAATAGTTGGAGATTTTTGCTTCTTTGCGGGAACACCGAACGTCTGACTTGCGACGCAGGCGGCAGCACCGATCATTGTCCCAAGAAATGAAGAATGGGCCACAATGATTGAATCAGTTTTGGGAAACCGCGCGGAAAAAGCCCAAAGGTTTGCAATAAAAAAAGAGCCTGACGTTTTTAAAACCGAAAGGCTCAACGAGTATGCAAGTTCTCTCGGAGAGGAATACACGCTCAGACTGTTTGACAATCTGCTGTCGAAGTAGACTCCATAAATAGATTTCGCAAATCCGAACTTATTTCGATAGGGGGAGGGTTCGGATTTGTCGTATGCCTGGAATAAATCGTACTACGACACTTGTCTAATAATGGCTTCGATAATGATATTAATCTGTGGCAATCATATATTGAAGATGATAAAAACGTAAAAGATGTAAATCTAACTTTGTATAAAACTATAAAAGATAGAATTAGTAAAGAGTACGAGACTGAAATTCCTTTATACTTTGATGACATTCTTGACAAATTTATTCAAAAAACTTTTGCTTATTCATCAGAATTACAACTCTCAACTTTTACAGATTAAGTGTCAGGAAAATTTTTTAGTCAATTAGCTGATAAAAAAATTCCTACAAATACTGCACGTAATGAAAACATCTTTAAGTTTAATAGTGGGTTTGTTTTTTTATGTGTGTGTTCAGAACATAGGTTTCATGGTGATGGAACATGCTTTACGATTTTGAAGTCTAAAATATGAACAACTTTTACAGAAACAAATAAAAGGAATGATAGTAATGAAAAATGCAAAACAGCTATTTGGACTGATATTGGCTGCAGTATTTAAGGGGGCAAAAGCTATGATAAATGTTAAGAAAGGATTCAGCCTTATGCTGGCCGCGGTGCTGGTATTTTCATTTTTAAACACCCAGGTACAGGCGGCTGACAATGGGAATACTTGGTCGGATACAATTGTACGGCAAATATCAAATGGCGAGAATATTGAGCTGCATACGGCAAAGGAACTAAAAACAAAGAATGGAATAGATATAAAAGTCATTGATGAGACAGGCAAACAAAGCAAGGTGGAAATGACCGTGCCCAATCTGGGATCGTATGATATTACGGTTTCGCGGCCATATTCGTCAGCGCTTTTCATTGTCACCAAGATCGTATTCAATACTGATTCATCCGCATCGAGCGCTGCTGATGATTTATCCGCATGGCTGAAGAAAAATACCAAAATACCCGCTAATTTGCCTGTTGTGTGGCAACCGGTCATAAATGGCGGCACTCAGGCGGGCACGGATAAACAATATCCGTACTATTACTTCGAACTGTCGGGAGATGAGGATTCCTATGGTATCAATGTTTACAGGTCGGAAGAAAAAGTTGGGCTAAACGATCAAAACGGCTATATTAAAAACAACGGGCATCCAATAAGTGAATCGAACTATATCGGCTCAATAAGCGGCGAAAAGATTACTGACAAAACCTCATCCTTATCCGTCGATGTCCCACAGGATGCGGCACGCTTTGAACTTGTTTCCGGCCTTACGGCATATGAAAAGGATAACAGGACATCGGTATGGTGGAAGGACAATGGCTGGAATTTTGAATTCAGCGGCTCGTCTGCCGGAATTGATACTTTGAAAGAGCTTGTCGCAGACTGGCAGAAAGCCGATATACAGGTGTCACAGACCGGAAAGGTTAAAATTGTCGAAGGCAATCGGTTCACATTCTATTGCATGTGGGACAAAGACGGATATAGATATGAATTCACCACACGCAGCACGGATTTTAACGAAATTATAAATACACTCAACAGCTTTACAAAGATTAATTAAAGGAGCGGTGGTCATGAAAAAAACAAGAAAGAGTATTATCCTGATGCTGGCTGCGTTTTTGACGGTTTTATGTTTAAATATCCCAGTCCTGGCGGCGAATACAAGCGACGCCGGTATTGCTGCCACGCCGATCCAATACACCCTGTCGGTTGGCGGCAAAAGTGTATCCATGTGGGCGTATAGCATCGAAGAAGAGGTGTTTTTCAAGCTTCGGGATATCGCCATGGCGTTAAACGGCACCGAAAAGCAGTTTGACATTTCCTATCAGAATGATGATGATTATAAAGAAGTCGAGCTGATACCAGGATATGCTTATACGCCCGTGGGCGGCGAACTGTCCAAACCGGATAATATGGAATACGCCGAGGCGCGGAACACACCCTATTCCTTACGCTGCAGAGGCTGGGTTTCAATTCTCGCATATATTGTCAATGGCAATCATTATATAAAGCTGTCCGACCTTACCGCCACCATGAAATTTGAGTCTTCCTGCGACGAAAAGAGCCGCGCCGCAGAAATCAATACCTCTGCAGAAACCAAATCAGGTGGTGAGTCGGTAACTGGAGGGGAAACAGGCGATATCATTGACAACATTTCGCTTTCCTGCGAGGGCAATTCCTGGTACGCCGATGAAAACAACAATCTTATTATTTCATATAACAGTGGAGAAACCGCCGTTAAAACACCCGTTACATTTAATAATGACGAAATGGAATATGTAATGGCTAAAGAATATCCTGGTGTCTTCGTATCAAAAGATAAAACCATTGTTGCGTACGGCGGGATAAACGCAACGCCGGTTTACGTGATCTGTAGCGACGACATGGGGAAAACATGGTCGGAGCCCGAGCTCATTACTCAGGGCGTTGGCATCAGTCAGATGTATGTTGGATTTTCCACTTCCGACGACGGATGGCTCGTTTTCGGCGACTTTCACGGGATGGGATATGAGGACAATTTCATTTACCGGACCCATGACGGCGGAAAAACCTGGACGCAGATCGGCAATCCAAACGATTTATACGCGAGAGTACTGACCGGTGCCGGCTTTGCGAACAATCAGATCGGCTTTTTGTGCTATAGATACGAATTTGTAGATTTTGAGCCCGCCATATGCAGGACGCTTGACGGAGGATACACTTGGGAAAAGCTTTATGTCACGCTGCCGGAGGAGTATAAAGAGTACAACAAAACGCCGCTTTCCCCAGTTTTTTATGGAACTGACGGATTGTTTCCGATTAAGCTGAGCAATGGCGACGGTGATTACGCAACCATATATCTGTCCAGCACTGATTACGGCAAAACGTGGACGTATGACGAAAAATACAGTCTGGCACATGTGGGCGGAGACGGTCAAAAACCGGGACGGAAAGGCGCAATATAAGCTGCTGAGCAGTGCTTTGCAATCCGGATACTACGACGGCTATGTATCCTTCGACTGGAAGACCGGCGCTTCCAGTCCGTGGGTTGAGACTTATGTAATCAAGCTGACGTCTGACGGCGTGATGATTACATATTATTGGGCCAGCTCCACGGGGCATGAAGGGAGCTCCTCCGTCACACTTTCCTTCGTTCGCGAGAACGGCGCGTTGCAGATCGAAGCAATTTCCGGCAGTTCGGAATCCTCTGCGGTTAATCTCAAATTTACACCAGACAAACTGTATTATAAGTTTTATTGCTTTGATTCTAATAAATAAAAATGGAGAACTCTTATGATCGCAAATTCTAAGTATAACAAAAGGATCGGAACACTGCTGACTATTATTATTGCAACATTGATGCTTGTTAGCTTAACAGGCTGCACCAAGACAACGATTGCTCCTCCTAATGACACAGCAGGCAGTAACGATCCGACCTATTCAAACAGCACAAAGCAGGAGGAAGCAGCAAAAGCATCGATCGAGGATCAAAAAGCTTCCATCAGTAAAGAGCAGAAAGATTATTATTGCAAATGGTCTATTTCCAAGGTGTTGGAGTATGGCACTGCCGGAACATACAGCAAAGAAGATGCGGAAAAGCTGGTTGGGAAAAATCTGAGCTTTTCAGCAGATGAGGCCCAAATATTCACCGATCAGCCTTCAGATACTGCAACCATTATTAAAAAACCCAGTTACGAGGAAGTTACTATATCCAGGAGCGATTTCATGACGAATTTTGGTATGAGCTTTGATAAGCTTGGAATTGGCACGGATTCAGTAACAGAATTAATTATCTCCGGGTCTGATGCCAGTGCTATATTGCTGATAAAAGACAGCACCTCAATGATATTGGTCGCTGGAGGAACATATTTCGAGCTTGTGCCACTCAGAGGTTGATCGTATTCTCCAGTTTCGCTTCACGCAATTGAAGATCCCATTTGTAAGCTCTTAGAAATATTGACTGTATTTACATAAGATAGGGGGTTCGTTCATGAACAATGGCATTATCGTTATGTTGGCAAGGAGGCAGCCGAGAAAATTCATGACCAGGGAATATGTCTTGAAGAGTATCTGAATCAACAGTAGATCAAGAAGCTTTATTTTGATGTGATAAAACGGAATTAGGTATGATGTATTTAATATAGTTTATTCGTACAGTTCTTTATAAAAATAATGAAAAATAAATTATGTTAAGGGCAAACTTGCCCAAAGGCAAGGACGCAAAGCTATAGGGTCTAAAATGCGAATGCATTATGATAGCCTGGCTGCCGCGTAAGATTATGTGAAAATCTGCCCTTTTTGAGGCAGGTTTTCTTGTTTAGTGCGCGCGGCATGCGCGCGACCTTGACGGTGAAAGTCCGTTACGGGGATTGGATAGCACCAACCGTTAGCCAAAGGCAAGGGTGTCCGTTGTGAAGCGGAATCTGAATTATCCGAGTGAAATGATTATCCGAGAAAAATAACAAAACTCTTGAATGCACAAGGTTGTTCAAATATTTACTCGGATAATCTAAAAGACATCTCCTGATATAATTAGCCATGCAGCTTCTTAAGCTGACATTCTAAAGTTAGGAGATGTTTTTTTATGAACAACACAGTCACTTTTGGGCAGTTTGATGATTTCGTTGGCAAACTGCTTAATCAGCTTGAATGCAATGAATATAGCAGTTCAACGCTAGCTGGGTATAAATGTGCATTAAGAAAAGTCCGCAGTTTTATGGAGGAAAACGGGCTTTGCGAATACTCACATGATACTGGACGTATTTTTCTGGCTACCTGTTTATCTGAATCAGGTTATTCTGACCGCTGGAATAAATATATTAAAACGATCATCCGGCGTTTTGACGACTATATCCAGGGCAGCTCGTGTATTGAATATTCACAGAAATACGTTATTCTTTCGTATTGGAAAAATTAAAGATCTAGCCGGAATTCAACTTGAATACGGCGATGAAAAATGTTGGATTTTTATGTCAATTAGGCTTATGGAGATAAAAGGTATTATGCCGGAATGCTGATGCTCCCCGGCGCACTGCTTGCAGGAATGAACGACGCGTATTCTATCGTTATTATTTTTGGCTTGATCGGACTGTTAATGTCCTTTTTTATAAAGAAAACGAGTCCGGTCTAAGATATTCAATACAATAGCAAATATAAAGCCACAGTCTATGAAGAATAGTAAAACGGACATATCAATGCAGAATAGTCTGGCAGTTAAACAGACTTTTTTGTAGTATTATTTTAACGCTCCGGTGCGTCTTTGGATAAATCCGGCAGTTTGATGCGAAACATTCGGCAGTAATCTTTTTGCGCCTCGATTTCACATTCGGCAATCAGCTTCACAAAATCGGCGTCACTCGGGGCCTTGCTCCGCTGCGCCTGTTGCAGGGCCGTGATGTACTCATGCCGCAGGACAGGCGGAATCGACACGACGCAGTAGCCCCTGTTTACTAAAACCACATTCATCAGCAGCCGTGCGGTGCGCCCGTTTCCGTCCTGAAAGGGGTGTATATCCACTAGACGGCGGTGAGCATATGCTGCAAGCTCCACGGGGTGCAGTTTTTCCTGTTTGATGCTCAGTTCCTCAACAAACTCAGCCATAAGACGGGGCACTTCTTCGGCTGTCGGCGGAACATACTCCGTACCCGATATGAATACCTGCCCCGCGCGGTACTGTCCGGCCTTTTCGGAGTCGATCCCGTTATAGAACAAATAATGCAGACGCTTGATAATATCTTCGGAAAAGGTAAAGTCACGGCTTCGCGCAAGCTCAAGCATAAAATCATACGCTTTTGCATGACCGGTAGCCTCGTAACAGTCACGGATCGGCTTGCCGCCCACGGTTATACCATCCTCAAGCAGCACCTTTGTTTCCGATAATGTAAGCGAGTTCCCCTCAAGGGCGTTTGAGCTGTAGGTCAGACCTATTTTGTAATAAGCGTCCAGCTCTTTTACCTCGTCCTCCGATAGCGGGCGGCGGTTATTTATAACTTTGGCATAGAGGTCAATCCTCTTAAACAGAGCTTCGCTTTTCATGTCCGGCACCAGCTTTCTTAATTAATATAATTATACCATTTTAACACCTTCTTATCAACAAAAAGGCGTTAAATAAACGAGGCATAACAGACCTTTGCTCACCATACACATAGCTCTCGCCAAGCGATTGGAAACATTCAAAGCAATGTTGATGGATATATTCGGCTCCTTGAGTTCGTTGGGGTTTTCAAAAGTTTTTATTATCAATGCACATGGTGATAAAACCCATGTTGAGACAATTAGATATTCAGTCAAGGAAGCAAACAATAAATTGGATATACAAGTCTGGTTTTTGTCGGATATTACTTTTCCTGTTGATAATTCACCTATTTTCCCAAAACCCAGAGAAGGGAAATTTGAACCTGATTACCATGCAGGGGCCAATGAAACAGCGGCTGTTTGGACTTTTTTTCCTGAAAAGGTTGATACAGCAGTTGTTAAAGGATTAGAACCGCAAAACAGCTTTGATCCTTTAGGATATTGTGGAGATCCTGCCAACTTTGATTTGGAGAAGCATGTAATTGAATTTTTCGAGGCTGATGCAGAGCTGGATTCTTTAAGAATTAAGGTTTTGGTTGACAAATAAGTTTTAGTTATGGAGAGGAGATGATTTTAATGGCAATATCATTTGGTGTCGTACTTGATAACCTCCATGCAAAGCCTGCAACTCTCGAATAGTTGGGTTTGTGTAAAATACATCAGTTGATTGCTTACTGTGTTTGATACTGCTGCCGCCCGGAGTATTGTTATATATCGCAACAACAAGACATTCGGATTTCCCAATACGGTGACTCTCTGTCCTGAATGCGTCAGGATTAAACCAATGCAGTGCTTGCGCGCAGGTTATAACGTCCACGCTATGGTCTGGTAGCGTTGTGTTTTCTGCTGAACCGTTATGATTTTGACTTGTGCCGCCGAATGTGGTATTCGACGACGTCGGCGCGGGAACGGTCTTTCAATGCTTCTGCATCGCTTATAGCCACTTTTCTTATGTTCACGCTCATTACGTCACCCCCACGACCTGACAATACGACCTTTTTTCTTTATAACAAAATTTACCACAAAACGCCTTCAAATACAAACTTCCTCGCTCGTTGGAAAAACCACATGGATATCTCCAAAGCCTTGTGGTACCTTGTCTTGCTGAAGGGAGATGGGCAAATGAAGAAGCAAATTATCGCAGTAATCACCGTTGCCGCCTGTGTCGCGCTGCGTGCCTCAGTGTGGCCGCGGAGCGCCGAGGCGGAGAGTTTGCCCGCCGAGCCGGTAAAAACCAC
>WSSedL1CaDRAFT_10000745_pt1 | contig 21832 bp, 25 predicted proteins | sample WetSurSL1Cattail_FD_9464 | JGI IMG/M metagenome (IMG submission 9464)
GATACATCACTACCATTTACGCTCCATGCTTCCTCATCGTAAGTATCGAAACTATCAGACCAGTTAGTTTGTGCTGTCGATGCTGTTGTACCTCCTTCGGTAGTGGCTGAAGTGAATGTCTTAAACCAACGAAGAAAATTATATTTGTTTATTGCTGCCATGGTGTTTGCTTTTATATTTATTTTCTAAATGTTCGATTCTGGAATAAAATTCAAATACTGTTAAGCTCTTAGTATTTATTCCGGATTCCTCCATACTTGATAATATGCTTTGTTGCCCTTTCTCGTAGTTTATAACTGCATTGTCCCCGGGAATAAATGACTTTGGCTTATTAATATTTATGAAATAATCGCAAACATCTTTCATCTGATTTAACAATTCTTCATCATCCGGGTTAAGAATCAAATCAATTTTTAATGTTGTGTACTCTCTCAGATATTCAATAGAAGTTTTATCCTCGGAAAACCATTTCGGGAAATACTCTTCTAATTCCCTATGCAGTTTTTTTTTAAGTCGGTTAAGATTTCCTCAATCTCCCCGACACTTATACCTTTTAGTTTCTTGATTGCCTCTTTTAAATCATATTCCATACATCCAATTTCTTGCTTGTCGATCGACCCAATCATACAGGCAAATGAGAGGCTTTTAAAATTTATACCGTTGAGCGCTGCATAAATATTCATGTGTAAATTTTGCCTTTCGGTAATAGCTTCCTGAATCTTTTCTGAACTTAAAAAGGTATCAATACCCCGGAAGTGGTTTTCTACATCGGCCATAGTTGAACCTATTCCGGATTCTTGCATTAAATAGGTTTGAAGTATTATATATCTTTCTATTGGCATTTCTTTAATGCTTGAATAAAAAGTAATCTCTTTCCCTTTGTGTTTTATAATTTTCATTTAGATACGATTAAAAAGGTTAATGAAGCAGCGCAAAACGGAATTATTATAAAGAACCATGAAGGCACCCAAAATGAAAGTAAAATAATCTCAACAGCTGCCACGCGAAACCCAAAACAAAAAACACATTGCTTAACCCATTTTAACCATACTGGTTTATATGTTTCATACCATTCAAACCAGCCCCATTTTCTTAAAGAAAAAATTAATGTTGCATTGAACAAAGAAATTATTGCTATTAAGCAAATTATAAAAATAAGTAAGTCCATTTTACCTCTCTTTAACAAATTGTATCAAAATAACCTACAGTGAAATCAAACCTGCAGGCGAAATAAGGATGCATTAAATATTGAGTATCTACATCATTGATTGTAAATCCCTCAAAAACGGATTCAGCCTTTTCATCAACATAACTATTCATTGAGCATATATAATCAAGACCTATTAATATTTTTTCTACTTCCTTTTTGAGTTCCTCAGTAAAAATGTAGGTTTTAGTAGAATCTATCTTTTTAAGGTTACCCCAAATGATAATACTTAAATCTCGCTTCTTATGACTGCCAAGTCTTGAAGCGTTAAAGCCTTCATTCTTTTCTTTATCCTTACAAAAAATAAAAGACATTGATTTGAAATTGTCATTCGGGAGAACATTAACATACTCTCCTTTTCCTACATAACATTTGGGCATCTTGCTCACCTTACCGGAAGTATCTTTTTCCTGAAAAAGCCAAGCCCGGCCGAAAGATTTTTCGAGCCATGTTAATCCGGCTGATAATTGAAGTTGAATATCTTGTATGATTTTATCAACTCCAACCGGATTGGTAATTTGCGGTACATTAGGATTTATATAACTCATTTCATTACCTCCTCAGAATATAATTGTTGTATTTCTGGTTTTAATATTTCAATTGTGTTATTTACACCTTCCTCTCCCAAGTCCAATATTGCATCACCATATCGCTCTGTCAACTTTTCTGTTTTAGGGTCTGATGCATTCATTTCGATATAATCTTCATGCAATTCCGGATAAATAGACTTTCTGAAAGCTCCGGTTAATTTTAAGTCAACTGGATCCCATCTGTTCTTATATTCATAATTCCGGTATTCGCCTAAATCACCACCTTCGCCGTCCAAACCTTTATCAAGTTGATTAGTTACCTGGTCGGAAATGTAATCTTCGTTAGCTTCAATGGCCCGATTGATGATATTATGTACATCAACATTTTCAATTCTTGCGCTAAAGAAGTTTTCAGGTATCATTAGTACACACTCCTATAATTAATCCGATAAGCATCATCCTGACATGGCAGGCATATTGTATTTAAATCGGACGTGGTAAAATTGACGGCCTTAATTGCTTTTTCCAGTTCAACCTTTGCGCCCGGATTGTTATTGTCTCCTAAAGCATATAGCACCGCCTGAAATATTTTTTGTTTGTTCTGATTGTCCCGCGTAGAGAATAGAATATCATTTAAAAACTCAACGGCAATCTGTTTACCCAAAGCATCTATAAAGATTTCCCTATTTCGGCAAAACAAATCAGACACATCGCAGATAACCGAAATGGCAAGGTTCAAACCCCAATTTGTACCATCAACGTATAATTCTGCATCTTCCTCCCATTTCGTTTTATCGCTCTTCAAATCTTCATAGCCTACATAAAATGGACGTATTGAAAAATACTGAGACCACTTTTTATATAGCGCCAGATTTAGATGTTCACAAGATGAACACCCCGGCTTTCTCATAAAATATTGTTCTCTTTTTATTGCCTGGCCTTGTAAATCATCTTCATAATAGCCTACTAAATAAGCCGAACCTTCCGAAGCTGAAAGAATCTGTTTGTTAATCTCGCTAAGTGCAAACCAAGTAAAAGAAACAGCTTTATTATGTTTTATCTCTATTATCGCTACCGGGTCAGACTTACTGGAATGATAAACATATAATTTGAAATCGGGGTTAAGGGTATCAAATTGAAGTCCTATACTTCTAACCAATAAGGCTAAATCTTTCTGAATGTTCTCAAGTCTGAAACCAACAAATCGGCTATTCTTAACGATAAGCTCAGAGAAATTACCGGCACCTTCGTACATCTTAACTTCGGTTAATAGTTCCCTGCTATTCTCATTTAGCTGTTTGGCTGTATAGATGTTATTGATAAGCTTAATAATTGCGGCGTCCCTTTTATCGTATAAGTATTTACTAAAATCTTTTTCTAATAATTGCGCACAATTGTAAAGGTTCTCAATATTTAAAAGCGGGTGGAGCAACTGAACGGTAAGACCGGAATTGCTAATAACAATATCATCCGATAATGTAAGGTAGTCGGTAGATGATGATTGCTCAAAACCTATGAGGTCTCTAAAACATTCTGTTATTTTAGCCTGATTATACATTTTCCTTAATTTAAGAAAAAACCCCGGTACCGTTACCGGGCGGGGTTTTAAACACAACTTAAAAACAATTAACAAACAATTATTAAGAGCCAGCGGGAACTATACATTTAACAATCGGGGTTTTGGTTGCAGCTGCATCACTATCTTGAGAAGTGTAAGCGCACAAGAAAGCATAATCAATATTGAATTGATAGCTGTCATATACAACCCTCTGAAAACTGTTATCAGTAACACAGTCAGAAATCTCCATAACATCGTAGGTTAACCCAAGAACAGGGTCTTGCATGGTATAGAATTTCTTGCCTGTAGAAGTGACAACGTTATTTTTGGCTTCGTACCCATTCCAGGTAAACATACCAATCATACCCTGAGGTACTAAATAATGTGTTTCGCGGATAGAAGTACCGTTCAATACTCGGTTAGAGAAATAGTTTTTGTAACCCATGGCCCCATCTAAAGAACCAAATAATCCGGCTTGATTTTGTTGGTTATTTTGACCAAAAGTTAACATGCCAAGAATTGAAGATTTTGCCTGAGGTGAAGCAATATTCAGCAATTCGCCTGAAATGTCATTAATAGACATAATAGAAGGAATGTTCTGATAAAGCTTAACTGCACTTGCTGCAGAATACAAACCAGTACCAAGGGTTATATCTTCCAGGTTAGTATCTACCAAACCAGTAGCTTTACCGGATTCTAAAGCGTTATAACCAGCCGTATCCAGAGATGCTAAAACGGTACGCATACCATTAGCAAACTGCATGGCGAAATCTTCCTCAGCGGAAATATAGTTTCCGGCATTTTTAGCCTTGACTATTTTGATTTCAAAACCTGTGGTAGCCCAGCTTAAGGTTACAAACTCAGAAGTACTTTCCTGTCCGGTAATAGAACAAGAGCGAGAAGTTAACGCAGTAGCAGTACCACGTTGTAGAACAGGAATTTTTACAGGCTGAACCTGTGATTGACGGGCGCTTTCTAATACATTGCCCGGAAACAATAAGGGTGCGTTATCTATGAAAGCTTTTAAAGCTCCATATTCGCTCATACGGTTTTCAAAAGAACCGAACATTGCGGAACCTTTTACAATCGCATCTTGTAAAGCTGTTGGTGTTAATGGCATCTTTGAAAAAGATTAAAAGATTAATAATTCATTTGTCTTTTAATCGTATAACACTTACGATTTGTGAAGAATGGTTAGGATTAATTAATTATCCCTTTTAATTAACCCTAACCGGGGGAACGTGCATTTAGGGGCTAAGGGAACAGCCTAAAATAACTTTATTGCACGTGTATTTTTAACTTAATTTGTTTTCTTTTAATAACTTCGAATACTCATCCGAGAAAGCTTTGGTTAGAGGTTCTAAACCCTGAGCTTTTACGGCTTCATAAACCTGCTCTTTCGAGGTATAAGTACCAGTGCTGCCAGAACCAGAACCGGAACCAGAACCGCCTTGTTTACGTCCTTCATCTTTTGCGAGATAAAAGGCGTATTTATTTGTTATAATATCAATTGGCTTTAAAGGTTTACCGTCTTTAGTGCTTATAAGCTGCTTCCCGGTTTCATCTTTAAATATGATGTTACCCTCTGAATCTCTCTCAGCGGTTAAGGATTGCATCGCATCCCTTTTAATCATACTTTTCTGAGATGTAATGAATTGTTGCTTTTCTTCATCCGTTTTAAGATGTGCGGGAATAGCAATATTTACAAGATTCAAATCAGAACTAAACAAAGAATCAAGCTCCTTTGTAAAATACTTATCCTCTAAAGTCTTAATCTCATTTTTGTGAGTAGTATCTTTTTCGGACAATTGAGATTGCAAGGTTAAGAGCTGTTCTTTTAGGACCGGGTCTCCAATCTTTGAGTTTTTAACATCGTTGAACTTACGCTTTAGATAGTCGGAAGCTTTTTCATTGCTTAACTTTTTATCCTGTGTAAGTTCAAAAATGAGATTCTCAATAGAAGTGTAGATTTCATTATCACGCCCTGGGATAATCTCATTACTCCAGGCTTTTTTTTGAGTATCTAAATAAGATTGCTCATCAGCCTGAGACCTGACAATAAAACCCTTTTGCCCTAATACCGGGACAATACCTTTTACAAGCTCTTCATTAGCCCCAATAACGGGAATAATATCTTTTCCTAATCCGTTAGCGATTTCGTTTAACAATGCTGGATTAGCCTGAACTGCTGTTTGTATTTCTGCAAAATTCATAGATTAATTATTTTCTTGGGTCGTGAAGGATTTGAACTTTCTTTTTGTGAAACATGCCTTGTTTAACATGTATATCAAATAAACCTTTGTCGAAAGGCTTAATAGTAACTGAAGAGGGTATTTCAACCACATCAGAATCTTTAGAACCAATTTTATGCAGTACTGATTCGCGAATAACTACCGAATCTTTCCATAATGCAGGGAAATGATGCGATTGAGCTTCATCTTTATTACCAAACATTCTACCGGAAGGAATCTTTGAAGCTTGTTTTTCCTTATCAGATTTGGCTTTTTCAACATCTTCCTTAGCAATTCTTAAAAGTTCGGATTTTACTTCATCAGTAAAGTCACCTGTAATTGTTGCCAATATTTCTACATCCGATTTACCGGCCTCTATCAAAGGAATCAAAGTTGTAATAACTTCTCGCATGACATTGGTTAACTCGTTTCTTTTCATTGTGGTATTTGTGTTTGAGTTTGTTGCATTTGTTGATTAATTTTATTTTTACTGACGAACTCATTAGCGTATTCGTTAAGTTTTTGGCTGATAAGCTCTATTCGTTTTGAGAAATCAAGAACGGAACCAGCTTCTATAATAGATCCAAATTCACGTTCAAATCTGCAAACAAAATTAGCAAAATTAGCTTTCAAAACAAATCCAATATTATCAATTACATCTATGCCTAAATTCTTACATTCAGCAAGTGTTCGAAATGGATATGGCTCTAAATTCCGTAATATCTCAATCCTTTGTTTTTCTTTAGGATTGTTTTTTGATTGCAGATTTTCAAGGATTCGCATTTTGCTAATTAGCAAATATTCTGGTAACCCTGCATTTTTACTGTTTTGGAAATCTTTTATAGCATCAGAAATATTTTGTAGGTAAAATTCTGTTCCATACGAAACCGAACTGCCAAGATAATTATCACCATATCTCAGTTTTCCTACAGTATCCCAAACCCATTTATGAGCTTTTGCATAGTTTTCGGCTATCCATTTGAGAACATTAGTCTGGCTTTCATATTGGCTCTCTACCTGGTCTGTATTTATGGCTTGGTCTGCTATTAGTTTATTCTTTCCTGTGGCAGCTGTAATAATCTGAGCTTTTAACCGAGTAACCTCACTAACATTATAGTCTAAACTATTCTTTTCAATACCAACAATACCTACAGGAGCATTATCAAGTTTTATATCACCGCGCGGAATAGGTTTTTCAATAAGTGAACCTGGGCCAACTATCCGTTTACTTTCGCATACAGGACACGGATAAACAATATCTTTCTTTTTATCTTCATCGTAGTATTTGATAACTCCATTTTGGCATTCATTACCCAGATAATCCTTATAATCGCATTTAGATTGATAAGCCCAATAGATAGGGTAGGCGCCATATAAATCCAGACTTTCCTTAGCAGTTTCGAAAAACAACATCCAGTCTAACCGAGAAAGAAGAGCCGAGAGCGGCGCATGCCTGACCTCTTTATTTTTATTACTTAGAATGTCGTTCCAAAAGAAACGAGCCGGACAATAACCTAAATCATGGAAATTTTCGGTAATAAGTATAAAGCTATCTTTAATCTTTTGATATACCCTAAATGCAGCATCATCGAAAATGGTAAAATTATCTTTGCCGGATTTAAAGATTATATATTCAATCTTATCTTCTTTGTGAGATAGTTGTACATCATGAACCTGCCGAATATCTAAAAGATAATAATAAGGTTCCGGGGCTTCCGTCTTTTGTTCTATTGCAAGGTCAACAATAAGAATGGAGCTTATAGAACTCATCATTGCCTTGAATGCATCTTCTTTCCAAAAAGTATTATCCTTAATGGATTCCAGAAATTTATTATAATCCTCTACCAGTTTAGGGTCTGAAAGCTCGGGAATAAAAAATGAATCCTGAGAATCGAACACTTTCATGTATTCGTCTGCAATATCATCTACAACCTCGTTTGTCTTAACAGGGAAAGTAAGCATCTTTCTGAACTGTTCGAATTTATCTGAAGCCGTAAGGAAAGACTGTACCCAATAAAGATACTTTTGGTAGTAAGGAGAATCTTCAATAGTGGCGACAGGAACGCCTTTTTCATTTACAACACTCGCGTGAATGATGTCTGCATGAAAACGCAAATGGTCTTCGTGGTCAATAGCTTTCTGAATCCCCGGTCTGTTTTTCGGACTCTTTAGAAGTTCTAATATTTGCTCGTTTGATAGTTGCATTTTCAAAAGTGAAATTAGGGTCTGAAATTTGCCAATCTGATAGTTTATACTTAACCTGATAGTTAAGTAAAGCCTCAGCGTGAATAAGGTCAAATTCTCTTTCTTCGCCAAGGCTCTCACATTTCATTTTAACCTTTGTGGTTTCCATTAAGATGGATTCTTAAAGGTTAATGTTTTGATGTCTGTTAATTCCAGAATGGTCATACCATCCGACCAGCCGCCCTCCATATCCATAGAAAAATTATGAATATTGTCTTTCCCGAAACCTTCACTTCCGGGGTCGGAGAGTGCCACGTTGTACACTGGGAAACCTTCGAGGTTGGTACCGTTAAGTTTTCCGATAAGCTTATTATCAGATGTGAGAAAATAAGCCCATAAAAGAGTAGAGCCAGGGCATGGACTTTTTGAAAATGGAAAAAGGGATTGCATCGCCTTTTTGGTTGCACTGGTAATATTCAAAATCTGACCTGTTATGGTAACAGAGCCAAGAGTTTTAACATTACGAATCCCATTGATAGTAGTATTATCGTTTCCACCTTCTGAGATTAACTCAGATGCTGGGATAACAAAACTATTAATCAAAGGAGATAAAACACATTTGGTTGAATCGGTAGCCGCCAGAAAGGGTGTCCATGTAGCTTTTAATAAAGCTGTGGTTGCAGTCACCGAAGCGGTGTCCTGAATTTGCTGCAAAATAACTTTTGAGATTTGGCCGAAAGATACCGGGCAAGAAGTTTCAGGAACTGACACTAATGCGGATGGTAGGGGGCATTCACTTGATAGCATAATCAATAATATTTAAATTAATATTTGCGCTGTCCCCTTTAGCAAATTTTATTAGCAAATATAAACAAAATATTAGCAGAATGACAAAATAAAAAAACCGGTATTTGAATACCGGCAATATTTTAAAACTTTTTACAATTGCACTGCTAAAAGTTTTTGAGCTAAATTGTGAATTCCCTCCTCAATTCTTCTACGTTGCTCGGGTCTGGGTTTACGAACTCCTGCAGCATAATGCCAAAGTTGTCGTTCATTAATCCCTGTAATACGGCTTAAAGCTGCTTTAGTAAAAATATTACTATAAGCGTTCAACATTGCTTCAACAGAGAGCTTAAAAACTAATTCGTATTCTTCGTTGAATTCTTCAGGAATAAAACCGCCTGATTCTTTTTGTCCTTCCAAATGAAAAGGCACTGCCTCTTTCATACTTTGTTCAAGCTCATCTAATGTATATCCAGTACTGATACACCCGGGTAAGATAGGTATATGAGCGCTATAGTTATTTCCAGTAAAAAAGACTTCAACAATTACTTTTTCCATATAAAAATATTTTTGCAGTGTTTATTTTAGTCCTGCTTGTTTTAAAATAGAAATTACAATAAAAGTAATAAAATAGTACGTAAAATTACTACTTTAATTTCTCCGGCGAATGGCATAATCATCATAGTTTACTAAATCAAAATAGATTCGCATCATCATAGTATCGCCAAAATCCGGAGACCTCCCATTAAGTATTATTTTTTGCTCTTCTTTTGAATTAATTTTTCTTTTTCCATCCTTATCCGGGTCTTTTCTTTTAATAGCTCTTAAATCGGATTTAATTAATTCCTTGACATCGGTAAGCTTTCCATTAACTTTTATCTTTATTCCATAACTACCATCAATTACCACAGTTTCGTTGTTAGCTTCTATTGCTATTTCAGCCCTGTTGACAATATCTGAAAGTCTATAATAACATTGAGTTTTTAAATTTGAATAGTTCTCTTTTATTCCTGTATCTGGATCCATTTTAGCATTGGCATCACCAGAAAAACCCATATAATCTCCAAGCCTAACAACACCACCTCCAACTCCATCTTGGTCTATTATTATATTTGATTTCGATATTTTAAAATTTGCTCGTTCTTTTTCAATAGCGGAAACAACATCGTTAGCATCCGATTTTGTAATAACGACAATTTTAATAACCCGGTAACCTTCCCAAACAAATATCACGGTAAAGTCTCGCCCGAACCTTGCAGGGTCGCATGTAATAAATCGGCCTTTGGTAGATGATGGATAATTAGTAAATAAGTCATTTATTGAATTATGGTTAAATAAAGAAAGTCCATCAGTTCTAATCTTCCAATTGCCTTCAAGTAACCTTGCTCTTTCTGCTTCATCCTGTGACAATAAATTAGAAAGATAAGTCGGGTCCTTTTCTAATAATTTTCGATTTTGATAAATATTCCCGGGAATGAATGTGGCTGATTTTACGAGGTCTTCTTTATTTGTATTTTTCAAAGCTTCATTTTCAAACAAATAACCACATTTATCAATTACCTCGCTTTTAGTATCTCCCCATATATAAGTTTCTTTATCCTGAATAAAATATCTGATTTTCCCGGCTCTTTCAGGTATAGGAAATCCGAAATTTCGGGATTTATCATCCTGTTCAATCCACCATTCAATAAAATCAGCAACCCAACTATCCGGGTCTGGATTTGTTGTTGCTCTTACGTATGGTTTAACTCCACATGTACTACGATTACGGGATAATAAATAAAAGAATTGACGTTTAGTAAAATGTGTAAGCTCATCAAATATTATCAATGGATATTGCGCCCCCTGATGGTCATAAATATTCTTTTCATGTTCAAGATGAAAAAATTTAAGCTTGGCGCCAGACGGGAAAGTCCAAGATAATTCATTACTATTAGGCTTAGCGTTAAAGTATGGATAGATATTAGATGATTCATCCCACAGCCCCCCGATATTTTTTATTTGAGGAATAGTCCTTCGAAAAAATACGGCTCCGAAATCAGAATTATCTTTATTTCTTAGGGGTTCTAATAATTCAGCATAAGTTTTACCAGCTCCTGCTGCTCCTCCACCTATAGCAATATCCGCGCAAGAACTTAAAAACTGTTCTTGAAACCCAGGTTGAAAAGTAATTATTGATTTATTCTTTAGATTCTTGAGTTTCGTGACCATTGGAGGGTAATATTACAACTGTTTGGGTGGTTTCAATAGGTTGACCATCTTTACCGGTTATCTCATGTTTATCAATTAACACGCCTTCCAATTTAGCCATAGAATCAAGAATCATACATGCAGCCCTCGCACCTTTAGGGGTTGCTTTATCTTTCATATCCCTAAAAAGTTTGAGCCGGGCTTCGATATGATAATTTAGTCTCCTTTTAGTACCACGCTGTTTAAGCTGAGAAAATTCATCATAAGCCCGTTCAAGTAATCTATACGATTGGCGTTCTGATATCCCCCAACTTGATACAGATTGTCGAATAATATCAAATGTGGTTTGTCCTTGCATTAACCACTCCTGTATTATTCTTATTCTTTTTTCAACTTCGACTTTATCAGATTTTTTAGCCATATGTATTTCTTAAGACCTCTTTATTCTTTTCTGAAATCGTTCTTGGATTGTTACTAAAGGCATTCATATTGTATAAAAATTACATTAGCAAATATAATTAAAATCATACAATATTATTTTAATAGTATTTATGACAACTTAACAATGCTTAATTTCTATAACACTTATGAAACAGAGGATAAACCGAATTAAATTATCTTTTCTGCTGACTTATTTTGACAGGAATAAAATGATTGTAATACTTTACTTTTCGAGCCATCCGAAACCTAATTTACCGAGCAAAGTATTCATTTTTAATACCTTGCAACTCTAATATCAACCTATGAACTTTGGTACATGGGTTATGATTCGAATAACTCCTATCAGAATAAAGTAATTCCAATTTTTGAGCATTTTCTATTGCAAAATCCTGATTACCATATTTCTCAAGAAGAGAAAACATTTCTTTTGAGTTTTTCAAATATTTAAATTCCTTTTTACCTGAAGATTTATTTATCTCATTTTCAATCATATGCTTATATTGTTCTCGACTTACTCCAGTATTATAAAAACTAAAATGAAGCAAATACCATAATTCAAAAGCCTCATTTGTCCAAGCGCAATTTATTTTTGGTTTAGAGTTTTCACCCTTGTTTATTGCATTATTAAAGTTTTCAACTGGAAAACTATCGCGATCAAATACAGCCCAAACTCTATCAATTTTGCGCAAATATTTATCTTCATAGCATTTTCGCAACTTGATTGACTCTTCAATGATACTTAGTGTATTTTTACCAGTACCATCTACATCAATGCTTGTTAGTTCTAATACCCCTCTTGGTAATGACTGTTTTAATGACTCAAAATAATTTGGTTCAGTTTTTTCACCTTCACAGACAATTAAATAAAAAACACGTTTATTTATGTAATTAATCCTTCTACTCTTTTCTTCCCGTACATGCCTTTTAAGCACGGCATTGTCAATTTTTATCTTCCGTGCCATATGCCAATAATTGTTTAAAATTCCCAATAAATGGAATAGCACCGTACCTACCATTGATATAATCTTTCTCAAAGGAACGGTCTTTTCTTATTTTACCGCCTTCCTCTTTATATTCCACTAATGAATATATATCAGATGCCTCGAAATAATCTTTTTCAACAAAAAAGATTTGATCCCTTCTAAATTTACCATAAGAAAGAAGATTAGTATCATGAGTTGCAAAAATCAATTGTGCATTTCTCAAATTTAAGTCAGGAGAATTGAATAAATTAGTAATTGCTACAGTCATCAATGGATGTAATTTAGCGTCCAATTCGTCAATAACGAGAACTCCACCATCAATTAAAGTGTCAAAAACTGGCCCTGAAATGTCAAATATTTTATTTGTACCAGAAGATTCTTGTTCTCTTAAATCAAAATCACGAAATCCAATTTGATTACCATTATTATCATATTTTTTATGAATTGTACTAACTCTTGCAACAGTTTTACCCTTTAAATCAGTAATAATATCCTCTAAAATTTCTTGAGGAATATCTTTTGGCAATAAACTAGGGCTAAATTTCTCTTTTTTGAGCTTAAGTTCATCAAACCCTAAATCCAAATCTTTATAAAAAGCTATTAATCGGTTTTTTGTTTCATCTTTTTCCAATAAAGAAAAAGTTACACCTCTATAATTTTCATGACTTAATCCCGATATCGTAGCCCAATTATTAAACCATTTTATAATTTCGCCAGAAATAGAGCCATTAAACTGGTCAACTACTGAAAGGAATAAAGCATTATCCCTGGTCTTTTCTTCAAGACCTTCCCCTTCTTTAAAATCATTTGCTATTTCAATCCCATCATTTTCCCTAACAAATAGATTTTTCTCTTTTTTATTTCTTAAAACAAATAGCCATTCAGCTTTAATTGCAACATTATCTAACTCGAAACCATATCTATACCTTTTGTCCTTTATTATGAAAATAACTTCAAAAAATGATGGCTCTTTTTCTGTTACTGAATTTAAAAGAAAAGGCACAACATCATTTTTAGAGACTGAAGATTTTGCCGCAGATGTCATAACTATTTTCTTCATAATTGACATAGCTTTTAAGAAATTCGATTTCCCACTCGAATTAGCTCCATATATAACGGCACTTCGAAGTAGTCGATGGCTACCAACTGTAAATACTCTGTCTTTAAATTCAGATATTGGTGTTGCTTCTATATTTAAAGACTTTTTATCTTTAAAAGATAAAAAATTACCTACTGTAAATTCAATTATCATATTTGGTTAATTAATGAGAAAATTTCTCATAAGCAAATATAAGAAATGAAATGAGAAATTTTCTCATTTTGCAAATAAAAAAACAAAAATGCTATTTTTTATAGTTTCTGATTAAATATGAATTTAGTATATTGCCCAAACTGTCGAGGCACCGAGTAGGCAAGGGTATTTCACTCCAAGACTCTCTCCGAACCGTATTTTATAGTATCCCATTATTCAGCTCTTCTAATTTCTAATACTATAAGTTGTAAAATCGCATTCATTTTATTTCAAAGAATTAGCTCAGCACTAGTTTCATGTTCGGCTCAGCAAGCCACATGAAGCCCTAATTATTGTAGCCAGAAATTTATTATTATCAATTTATAGTTTTATTATGCAAATGAACATTAAGAAACAATTGAAATATATATAAGCATCTAACTACTGACAAAACAAGTAAAATAAAAGAACAACAACTAAAAATTGAGTTCCATGCTATAGGAAGTTTTATAACATTAAATTGAAGAATTAAAAGAATAAAAAGAATAATGGAAATTTCATAGGTTGCTTTAACAAAAACATTTACTACCTTTTTATGTATCTCTGTTCCGTAAAATTTTGTTTCTTTTGTTATTTTTTTATCGAAAATAGTTTTTCCTGGAATGTCGGAATCCTCTTTAAAATTATTAAGTTCATTAACATTTTCATCTTCAAACCCCTTTTTAAATGTTACAACAACAGTTATAATCGTTAATAGAAATCCTATTAATGTAGCACTTACAGTGATTAATGACACCTCAAAATTACTCACACTACTTGTACTAGGAAGATTAATAAAAATCCTTATAATAGATTTACCATAAAATAAACCCACACCTAAAAGGATAGAGATTATAAAGTCAAAAATAATAGCATTATCAAGATACCGTCGCATATTAATTTGATATTTATTTAATTAACTCATTATTGGTTATTCCTGTTTTAAGGTAATAATTAAATTCTTGCCCAATAGCAAAATGAAAATCTGTTGTTTTTACCTTCCCATCAATTAATGGAAAGTTTAATAAACTAATAACTTTGTTATTGAGAAAATCCATATCAATAACTTCATCATCTGAAATTTGATAAGTCATTTTAAGATCTTCTAAATGTGAAATGTTCTTTTTATCTTTTTTCAACCAGCTAAGTAGATTACGAGCAAAATCTAAACCTTTTATATTTTTTTCATAATTTCCCCTAATATCTTTTTTTCGCTTAAAAAACATTTCCAATCGAACATCCTTAAAACCCGAATCATCATTTAAATTTTTTAATGCTTTAAACCAATCAAATTTATATGTATAAGCTGCATTGACTTTCACAGTAACTCCAAAAACATTGGTTAATTCACTATCTAATTTATCATAATTAGTCTTTAAATGCAAAATAGTTTCGATATTTTTAGCTAATTTAAATTCAATCGCTATTTGTCTAATATAAAATTCAATATCGCTTAATCTAGGTCCTTCACTGTTAAATTCAAACATAATGACAGGATCTGCATCGTCACAGAAATGAATTGAATAATTTGTTATCTCTATAAATTGTTTATTGGTTTCTTTCTCAATTTCTTCAATGATATCATCTTTACCATTCCACAATAGGGGTGCCTTATTTTTTATTAGTGCAATTCTACCAAAACACCGTGTTCCTTTCTCTCCTATTCTATTTGAAATAATAACAAGTTCTCGTTTAGGTGATTTTTTTCGATTTTTATATCTGTTAATTATTCTTTTATCATTTGGGAAATCTGTATCATTCAGCTTATTAATAATACTCTTTAATAAATAAGAACTCGAACCTTTAGAACCAGAGTATGGTTTTAAACTAATTGAGGCAAAATTAAACTCAAAATCTATATTCAAATCGGGCATAATTAATAGTATTTTATTCAAAAATTTTAAATTCAATATTTAGCGAGAATTTATTTTATTAATGCAGCCAACATATTTATACCCCCATTTGTATATAACATTAAGTTACAAGCATAAAATATTTTACCTGTAATTTAAGGATTTAACGAAGATATATATAATTTATATATTTTTAGTTAAAGTTATGTTAGCTCATTTTTTAGTACCTAAATATAGTGTCCGTTTTTCATTTGTCAAACACTTTTATTCAATTTTTTAATCATTTTATATAATCCGGGCTCTGCAAGCCACACGAAGCCATATTTATTGGCTGATGCCCATTTTTATTTATCCTTTATACATCGAATTGACCATCCCATTAATTTTGGTGCGTAGTCTAAAAAGTTTTCTATATCATTGTTATATCTCAATCGCAACCGCCAAGCAAAATTTTTATCAAACTCTGTAGATGACCACCAATGACCACATTCTCCCATAAACAGAAATGTACCTTTGGGATGGTGGTTTCCTCCTGGTATTCCGGTAAATCCACTTTTATTTGTTGCTCCAATATTGGGTTTATCCCAATGCTTAGTCCCCACTTCTTTCAACTTACCATGCGCTAAACTATCTCCTCCTAAAAACTGTATTAAAGTGGCCCAATCAACCTGAGTTGGGACATGCCAACCTGTGGGACAAACATTACGATTGTCGTTTACTACAAACCAAGTATATAGCCTGCCATAAGAATATAAATTACTATCCTTATTTTCATATATCCACTGATATTTAGGATTACTCACTTGCATATAATTCAGTGTATCTGGATATGTTGTACCAATTGTATCCCCATTGCTATATTTTGTGACCTTAAGATTCTCAGCCATCCAAATCTGTGTACCAATAATTACCGTTTTATATACATTACCGTCAATATCAATTAAAGTATTTCTTAGCTTATCAGTTTGAGCAAACAACTTAGTTAAGCTAAAAACTATCAATACAAATGTACTTGCTATTAATCGATACATTTTCATAAAATTTGTTTTAAATTCTATCTCGTAACTAATTTAGTACTGTCATCTTGGGTTACAGCCAACATTAATATAAACACAATACTTTTATTCTATTTCATAATTATTTTATATAATACTTGGTTCTGCAAGCCATACGAACCCTATTTATTTGGGGTAGTGCATTTTTATTGGGCTTTAAAGTTATTGTATTTAAATGTTTTCCCACGATAATTGACTTCTATTACTCTTTTCTCTGGATTACCCAGAACAGGCTTCAGCACACTTTCAAATAAATTAATACGAGTTATTAAACCATATCCAATAGCTATAAAATAGTCATCTTCTGTTTCAGGTAGTTTTTCATCAATATAAGAATTACCTTCTATAACACTTTCAATTGTTTCATCTAAGATAGCCAAATATTCAGGTTTAATCTTTGATTCGAAATCAGGGTTAACCCTTGATAAAAATTGTTGCTTTAATAATTCTGCAGTCATGATTAACAGCTTAATTGTTGTATATTAAATTGATGCTTTACAATAATTTTAAATTTTTCAGTAAATCAAGTATATGCTTTGCCTTTATTTGATTTACTATGTTCTGTTGGTTTTCATCTACTATTTGGTAGGTTGAAGTCCAAATTATTTGAAATCCTTTTGTGCTTTCTAAATTTTCAACGGCATAAACTGTCTCACCTTTTGTCCTTGTTGAACATAATATCAAATCACACTTAAATTTATCAGCTAACTCAAATAGTCTTTTTTCCAAACCAGTGCCAGGATCTCCTTGACTTTCTATCCCAACAATAATTCCATTAATATCCACAACAAGTCTAAAATCACCCGTTAAAGGAACAGATTTCGGTATAGGGTATATTTCTCTATGTCCAGGATAATTAATCAGTAAAAAAATTGCAAATTCCCTTAAGGTTTGAGATTTTCCTCTATTCCCAGCATTCCAAATCGCAACAATTGTTTTCATATTTTAGTAAAATTTAGGTTCGAAGCGTTGTATGCATTACACCCAACGGTGACAATATGGCCTGAAAGGAAATGCGGAGAACATCACTATCAACCGACACTGAACTTGATGCGAACCACAACCGTTGAATAGCCTATGAAACCCCAATTTTGTATTTTGCATATGTGCCAAAGTTTATCATTTCTTTATAAATTCTTTAACAATTTTAAATCCACCGTAAATAGCTAAGCTCCATAAAATAATTTTACCCAACATTCGTAGATCCCTATTATTTTCAATCTTTTTTATCACTTTATATGTATTATTTAATAGTGAAAAAACTTGTCTTTTTTTACTTTTAAAATCATTATAATCACCTGTTAAAGTAATATATTGAGTAATATTAGGAATGAAAGATCCTACGTTTGTCCCTTCTTTTACAAACACTACAACCGGCTTATTTGCCATATATGCCATCCCAGTCTCAACATGTACCATTTCTGGCAATCCATATGATATATCTCCATTATGTAAATCCATTTGTAAATACCTTGGAGTAGCACATATTACTACTAAATCAGCTAAAGGGATATTTTTTTTCATAAGTTCAACTGGATTCTCAGGTGAAACTGAATATTTACCAACTGTGCCAAATGGTCTGATATTATGAATTTTTAAAATTTTTCCCACAAAATCAACAAATGATTTGTCTTCAGCCCTTAAACTACAACTGATAAAAGCATTTGCCACATATTGTTTTTTTATCTGTACCATATATTTAGTAGATAATCGTTTTTAATTGGCTGTAGTAGTTATTTCTTTTAATATCAATATAACTTGTCCTTCCCCTTTTTCATACTTTGTATAAGTTGCATATGGGTCTGGTGGCTCAACATCATAATAATCATCCGGCGGGTCAATCATAACTTCATATTTTAAATCCATGAAGGTAGTTTTCAGATTTGACAGCTTTTCATCATGAAAAAGTATTCTTGCATATATATCATGATTGTTTTCCTTATCAAGTTCTAAAAAATTGTCAATTTGCTTATATTCAATAAAAATCGTACTGAAATTGTACAGGTTCTTATTAAGTTCGGGTTTCTCAATATTAATCTTACAGCCTATTGTACAACCATAATCCATTCCAAATTTTGAACAAACTTCATGTGAAGCAGGAAATGGTTCTCCAATTTTTTTTATTCTAAGCTTTAATTCTTTTCCAGTATATAACTTTGGTGTCAGAAAAAATCCTTTGATAATTTTTATGCTTTGCTCAAATTCATTAGTACTTTCAAATTCATCCTTTTTCTCATTGAGATACTTTTTAAATTGTCGATTTAATTTATCCACCAAATCATTAGAGCCCTTAAAAAAATCAATTGTATGATTTTCTTTAAGTTTATCCTTAAATATATTTAGTTTTTCTTGGTTTGCAATATCAATATGACTTGGAATAACTTTAGCATTATCAGTATCTATTAAGTAAATTAAAACAGGTTTCTTCGATTCTAATGCCTTTTCGTATTCAAGTTGAGTATAAGATTTATTAGTAGTTTTATCAATCGAACCAAATCTAACACCAACTATACCAATATAAATATCAGCTTGTTCTACTTCATTTAAACATGTCGTAAGAGAATCTTCTGGTCTTGCTCCAAATTCTTCCATACCTTTTACAATCACATTAAATTTCTTTAACGCATTCCAAATCTCTTTTCTTTCTTCTTGCAAGTCAAGAAAAGTTGAAGATATAAATACAGTTTTCTTCATAGTAGGTAAGGTTTTTTACTATTACAGCCAACATTATAATAACCACAATTGTCGTTTTGCTCCTTAAAAGTACAATTATACTTATCATTATTATAGCACAACTGCATTACCTCTCCAGAAGTCTTGAAACAACAATAAAATATATGATTTGAATATATGGGGTTAATAGTTTTCAATAGTTTGTCAGTTAATAGTCCGATAAAAATATTTTATTTAACAGAGAAAGTCAATAGTGTTTTGACGAAAGTTTAAAATATTTTTCTTAACGGTTTAAAATGATTGATTTAATTAAAAATCAGCGAATTCTTAAAGTTTTTGTAATTCTACTAAAGCAAGTTAATTTATATTAATAGTTAACTTGTCAATTTAAGTTTATAAATTTGATTGCAGGATTGATTTTAAATAAGGCTCCATATTGGACATTTCGAGCCACACGAAGTCCTATTTATTGGCGGCTGGTTTTATTTATTTACATATTTAAGGTGCCGATATAGTTGTCAAAATCTGTTTTATTTTTATCATCCAAGAAATCTACTGAATATGTCTCTCTGGAAACATAAATATGAACTTGTTTATCGTCACAATCTAAAGTTACATCTCCTGCGCTATTTTGAGTTATAGTATTATAACCCTTATAATAATCTAAATATTCAGAATCTGCTTCCCCAATTATTATAATATCAGGTTTCATAACCTTTAATAAATCACTTGGTATTTTTCCAGTTTTCCGACCGTGATGTGGAGCAAAAAGAATATTTACTTTTGGCAATTCTAAAGAATCCTTTATCTTTTCCATAAAATCGCTTTCCATATCACCCATCCATAATACTGTTACTCCATCCTTAATGCCATATTTGATTATTGCTGAAATATTATTTGGACTTCCTCCTTCGTTAGCAATTTTAAGTGCCTCCTTAAAATGACTATTTGAAGTTACTGGCCATAGAATATTAATTCCAGCGCTTTTTCTGGTCTCGTCACTGGAATTTAACCATTTTCTAGACGAACCCTTCTCTATATAAAATGCCATATCCGAATCTCTTAATTCACAATATTTTTTAAAATCATCCGTCTCTTCTGATTTAGTAGCACTATTGTTAACACAATAAAAATTAGTTATCGGAATCCTGCTGTTTAGGTAAACTAACCCACCAAAATGGTCTCCATCTGGGTGGGTAGAAATGAATCTTCTGATACCCTTTGAGGAAGATTCATTTATTAGTTCATCTACTATTCGTTCTTTGTTGTCATCGGATAAATTCCAATCAATAATTGTGAAACTATCAGTATTGTGGTTTATATAAAACATATCACCGTCTCCAACTGATAAGGACTTTACTATACTCATAGTGTTAAATTAATTATTAAAGGAATCAGAATTAGACTTTATCCTCTTTGTTATATAATTAGTTTGCTTGCGATATGAAAATAGGAATAATACAAAAATTGCAATAATTAGCGCTATTAAGGTAATATTATTTGGAATCATCCAATGGATTTGAACATAATTATAAGCTTTAACAATCAATAGTACCAAGAACAATGAAGTTATTGTCCTATATGTGTTATTTACTTCAGAAAAGAGCTCTATTTTTTCATCTTTTTTTGATGCAACAACAAACTCCTTGTAATTTGAGAATTTAATAAAGGAAATCCATTTTAGAAATGGTTCTATGAATAAAGAACCAAATCTACTAATTACCATACCAATAAAATAATACAGAAAAGCACCAATTATTTCATTATCTTGAATAAAGTTGTAACTGGTAACATGTTTTGAAATACAAACAAACAAGAATCCAGGAAATAGATAATTGAATAAATTATAAGAAGATATTTTGTCTATTAAGTCTTTCATTTATTTTCTATCGTTATGTAATCAATTATATGAAAATGTGGCGTTTTTTCTAAACTTGACGCAAACATTATTATAACCACAATTATCGTTTTGCTCCTCAATAGCACAATTATGCATATCATTATTATTGCACAACTGCATTACCTCTCTAGAAGCTTTGAAATAACAAGAAAATATATGATTTGAATATTTTTGGTTAATAGTTTTCAATAGTTTATCAGTTAATAGTCCGATAAAAATATTTTATTTAACAGAGAAAGTCAATAGTGTTTTGACAAAAGTTTGAAATATTTTTCTTAACGGATTAATTGCGTTGATTTATAGTTAAGTGAATTAATATACGAGACCTGTACGTATATTGCTGTGAAAGGTTTACCGATAGACTATCAGCCTATCGGTAAACCTTTCGATTATGTGCTGTGATAATTCTCATGCTCAGAATGCTTTTATTTTATTCTTAGAAAATCCAAAGTTTATACCTGCTAAAGCAATTATATTATTCACTTCCGAGAAGTTCTTACCAAAAGTTGAGGTTATATATATATTATCAGATAACTTATAACTTCCTATAATGGCAACTCTATAATCATTAAAATTGTTAACGGTGAGATTCATTCTTTGCAAATATTCAAGCGAAAGACAAAATTTTGAAATATCATAATTTAATCTTGAACCAATATCAACTAGGTCAGCATTGACCATGTCTTCGCCATATTTTTCACTATTTAAATACCGTGTCAGAACTGTAACATAGAAATCCTTAGCATCGGGTCTCCAATTAAATGACAACCATGCCGCCCACCTGTTAAACTCTGTGTCAGAGAAAGAATTAGTTGCAGAACTGCCGCCAATTGCTGCGGCAAAATCGATTGTTAAAACTGGTTTTACGACAATTCCAACATATTCTTTTCTTAATCTTTCAATTTTAAGGGTATCCATTTCTTGGCCTTTTGATAATTCTATAATTATCTCTTTTTTAAGTGAATCTAATT
>WSSedL1CaDRAFT_10000747_pt1 | contig 21790 bp, 19 predicted proteins | sample WetSurSL1Cattail_FD_9464 | JGI IMG/M metagenome (IMG submission 9464)
GTTGTCATGGATTTACTTCAAAGCGGTCAGAGGACCTTGTCGAGAAAAGCTTGGGTTCGCTCGTCCTGAGGGTGGTCGAAGAATTCCTGCGGGGTGTTGCTCTCGACGATGCGGCCCTTGTCGGTGAAATGGATCCTGTTGGCAACCTCGCGCGCAAACCGCATCTCGTGCGTCACCAGGATGCAGGTCATGCCGTCACGGGCCACGTCGCGAATGGTGTTGAGCACCTCCTTCACCATCTCGGGATCCAGGGCTGCGGTGACCTCGTCGAACATCATCACTTCCGGGTTCATGCACAGCGCACGTGCGATCGCCACCCGTTGCTGTTGGCCACCTGAAAGTTCGCCCGGATAGGCGTTCTCCTTGCCTTCCAGGCGTACCTTGGCCAGCAGTTCACGGGCTCGGACCTCGACCTCGCGCCTGGGCTCACCCAGAACCTGGATAGGTGCCATCATGATGTTCTGCAGCGCTGTGCGATGGGGAAACAGGTTGTAGCTCTGGAACACCATGCCGACCTTGCGGCGCAGAGCCAGTGCATCAAGCTTGGCGTCGGTGACTTCGATGCCGTCGACCTTGATCGAACCGGTGTTGGTCGGCGTCAACGCATTGATGCAACGCAAAATGGTGGACTTTCCGGAGCCGGAAGGACCGATGAGGCAAACAATTTCGGAACGGGCGACAGACATGGAAATGCCACGCAGCACCTCAGTCTTGCCAAAGGATTTGTGAACATCCGTCAACCTCACATGTGCGGACGGGGTTTGTGAATCAGTCATCAGTGGGCTCCAAACTGCCATACCCGCTCCAGCCTGCGCGCGAGCAGCGAAATCGGGAAGACATAGGCAAAGAAAAGGACCAGGGTGAGACCGTAGGCGGGAAGAATCAGCCCAGGACGCGTTTCGGTGGACAGAATGGTCTGGGTGATCGTCATCACCTCCTGCACACCAACAATATTGGCCAGCGAGGTGGCCATCACCACCGAACAGTAGAGGTTCATCGTCGGCGGCAACATCTGGCGCACGGCCTGCGGCAAGATGATTTTCAGCAGGGTGCTGACCGGCCCGAAGGCCAGTGCGCCTGCCGCTTCCCACTGCGTGGTCGGGACGGACTTCAGCCCACCTCGCACGATCTCGGAGACATAACCACCAACCGGAATGGTCAGTGCCAGCACCGCCTTGATCCAGTCAGGAATCCTGACCAGAAAGCTGGCCAGATGTATCTCGAATGGCAACAAGAACATCACGTAGAACATGATCACCAACCATGGACTGTTGCGGAAAAACAGTGTCAGAAACCGGGCCGGCCAGCGGATGACGCCGGTCTGCGCCATTTGCATGCCCCCAAGCAAAACACCCAACAGCAGGCCCAGCACCATGCTGAGCGCCGAGATCAGCAGGTTCAGACCAAAACCCTTGATCACCAGTGGCAACCACGGCAACAAGGTGGCAAAGGCACTGCCCGGCGCAAAAACATCAGTCAGCGCACTCATCGGCCCATCCCCGGAACATGCAGCCAGCGCTCCAGCAGTTTCACGATCAGTGTGAACACGCCCATCAGGCCCAGGTAGGTCAGCAACACCACGTTCATCATTTCGACCACATTAAAATGCTCGGTCCAGATTTCATGAGCCACATACAAGGCCTCTGGCACGGCGATGGCATAGGCCATGGCCGTGCTTTTGACGATCTGAGCCATGTTGTTGCCAAGCGCAGGCAAACTGGTGCGAAAGGCCAGCGGCAAAATAACGTGAAACAGCGCCCGTGTCGGGTTGTAGCCCAGCGACTTCGCTGCTTCCACCGTGCTGCGTGGCACAGCCTCAATACCCGAGCGGAGAATTTCCGCAACAAAGGCACCGTACTGCAGTGACAGCCCAATCACAACAAACTGGAACGGCGACAACAGCGGTGGCTCGCCGCTGGGTCCATAGGTTGACAGCTGGAAATAGGAACCGATGCCAAAGAAGAGGAAGTAGAGCTGGGCTAGCCCTGGTGTATTGCGAAAGAACTCCACATACACCGTGACCAGCCAACGCAAAGGTCTAACACGGGACTGTCTGACCAACATGCAGAGCCCGCCAACAAGCATCGAGCCGAGAAAGGCCCACACCGCCAATTCAACAGCAATGATCACGCCATTGATGTACTTGGCGCGCTCCCAGGCGTTGTAGATGACCGAAAAATTCCAGCCAGTGCGCTGGTTGAGCCCCTCGAACCAGAGATCAACCATTGACATCAGTGCGCTTCTTTTTGTGCCTTCAGGGCGAAGGGGGCAGGCGTGAAGCCCCACTTCTTGGCCAGGGCCACAATCGTGCCATTCTTGTTCCAGTCCTTGATGGCTGCGGACGTGAAGGCATTAAAAGCTGGTTCGTCAAAACGCACGGCCAGGCCCCACGGACCTTCGGTGAAAGGCACCAGATTCTGGATGTGGAAGTCTTTCCAGACCCCGTCCTTGTCGTTCAGGAAGCGGGCCTGCAGGTAGCTGTCGTCGGAAACCAGCGCCACACAGCGACCATCACGCAAAGACTGGTCAACTTCCTGCTGCGACTGAAAGGCCACGATGTTGGCACCGTACTTCTGTTCGAGGGGCAGGTTCCAGCTTGAACCCTGGTTGCTGCAGATCGGCTTGCCCTTGATGTCTTCCCAACGGGCGATTTCCACCGCCTTCTTGGACAGCAGCGCTGGGCCAGCCGCGTAGTAATACGGCTCAACAAACTGGACGAGCTTTTTCCGCTCTTCCGTCACCGTCAGTGAGGTGAACAAGATGTCACACTTGCCTTGCTGGAGGAACTGAACGCGGTTGGCTGGCAACACCGGAACCAGCTCCGCCTCCACCTTCTTGCCAACCTTGGCCGACAACCGTGCAACAAAATCCTGGAGCAAGTCCAGGTGCATACCTTTGGCCGTGCCAGAAGGCTCGAGGAACGCCAGCGGTGGATTATTGACATTGGTGCAAACAGAAAGTTTCCCGGTATCAGCAACCTTGGCCAGCACATCGGCATGGGCGGCATTGGAAAAACCAAGGATGGCGAGGGCCGAAACTGCAACGGTCAACAAGGTGTGAAGCTTGATTTTGGTCATGGCGATGAGATCCTTTCTAGAATGAAAATGGTCTTAAATTGCGTTTCAGCTCAGACCGTGCACAAAACACAGCTCAAGTTTCTGACGAAGATCAAATAATGTCAATAAGATCAACAAACATAAAAGTTGTATATATATCAACTTTTCGTATAAGCAAATGCTGCCCAGGAGTTTTATGTTGAATCAACCTGCAGGATTGCCACACACACCATTGACCGCCGAATCGGCAGCAAAGAGTGATGCAAAAGAGGGTGTAAAGGGAGAATTGAAGACGCTGACCAAGGGGTTAGCCGTGCTTGACCTGCTGATGTTGAACGAGTCGGTCCGCACCGGTGACGTCGCCAGCATCTTCGGTCTGGATAAAAGCAGTGCGTCACGCATCTTGCAAACACTGATGCTGGCCGGTTTCGCCCAGACCGGCGCGGGGCGTGGATTCGTGTTGGGTCAGAAGTTGGCCCATCGCGCCGGTATCGCACGCCCCCGAAAAAGTCTGCGCGCCAATGCTCGCCCGATACTTGAACGCCTGGCAGAAAAAACCGGTGAAGCGGTTCATCTGTCAATCCTTGCCGATGAGCAGGTGCTCTACCTGGACACCATTGAGTCGAAGTTCACCCTGCGTGCGGACAGCCGACCCGGCACTCTGGCACCGCTAGCCTATACAGCGATCGGGCGTATCTTCCTGGCGCTAGCCAACGCCCCCCTGCCGGACAAACTGGTCGCGCAGACTGAGCGCACGATCACTGACCCTACTCTGTTCCAGGCCGAACTGCAGAAAATCGTACGCCAGGGCTACGCCTTGCATGACGAAGAGTTGCACCTTGGCATCCGTGGCGCGGCCGCTGCGCTGCGCGGCTTGAACGGCGAAGTTGTGGGCGCGGTGGGGGTGTCCGGTCCGTCGGTGCGAATCAAACAGGAAGACATGGAAGCGCTTGGCATCCTGGTGCGCGACGAAGCAGCGCGCTTTGAACAACAATAGTGCAAATCGTTGCAATGAGCACAGATAAAAACAACAGTCCCACATAGATCAACGATTTGTGTCAAGATTGGCCATCCTCTTGATCTCAGTCCCTCACCATGCAGACAGAAACCAACGTTGTTCATGCTGGGCGCCACCCGGAAGATTTCCTCGGCGCGGTCAATACCCCGGTCTATCGTGCATCGACCGTGCTTTCGAGCAACATGGCCGAATGGGAAGCCAAACACCGCCAACAGGCGTCGGTGAACGAGCCGGAACTGTTTTATGGCCGACACGGTACACCCACCAGCAAGTCACTGCAGGAGGCTGTCGCTGAATTGGAAGGTGGTTACAAGTCCTTCGTCTACCCGTCGGGTGTGGCAGCCTGCGTGACGTCCATCCTGGCGTTTGCGGGTGCGGGTGATCACGTGCTGGTCCCTGACAGCGTCTACGGGCCGGTGCGACGCATCGCTGGCACCATGTTCAAACGCTTCAAGATCGAGGTCGAGTTCTACGACCCGGCCATCGCGGCCAACATCGAGACCTTGATCAGACCACAAACCCGTGTGGTGTATGTCGAGGCGCCGGGCTCCATGACTTTCGAAATGCAGGACATCCCGGCCATCGCAGCGAAGGCCCATGCGCACCAGGCGGTGGTCATCATGGACAACACCTGGGCCAGTCCTCTGTATTTCCAGCCTTTTACCAAGGGGGTCGATGTCTCCATCCAGGCAGCAACCAAGTACATCGTCGGGCATTCCGATGCCATGCTTGGGATTACCACGACCACTGAGGCCTGTTATGAGCGGCTGAAGGCCGCCACACTCGATTTGGGACAGGTGGCCAGTCCGGACGACTGCTACCTTGCCTTACGCGGCCTGCGCACGATGGCCCTGCGGTTGGAACGCCATGGGCAGAATGGTTTGCGACTGGCGCAATTCATTGCGAAACAACCCGAGGTGGCCCGGGTCATGCATCCTGCGCTTGCAGGCGATCCTGGTCACGCCCTGTGGCAGCGGGATTTCACCGGGACCTGTGGGCTGTTTGCGTTCAGCCTGCAGCCCTCACTCAAGCATCTAAGAACTCCCTTCATCGAGGCTTTGCGTCTCTTTGGGCTGGGTGGTTCATGGGGCGGTTACGAAAGCCTGGTGATGCCCATCGATCCGCCGCGCACCATACGCCCCGAGCAACACGTCGGAACGGGTCTACGCATTCATGCCGGGCTTGAAAATGTGGACGACCTCCTGGACGATCTTGAGCAGGCTTTTTGCGTGATCCGAGGCTGAAGAAGCCGCAAAACGAATGGCATGCAACCGGCGCTGTTCGGTCCATCTGCTGCGGCCATGTTCTTGACTGACTGAACATGGTCAGCGATAAAAAAGACCAAATCAGCGTGACTGCGTGAAGTGAGCACAACACGTAGTTATGCTCTTGATACTTGTGAAGCTATTGTTTACATAGCAATCGGCCCTTTAACAACAAGGGATTTTTACCAAAATGACGTGGATTCTGCGCCACATCAGACACTCATGTGAATTGCTGACCTGTGGGGTTGGCAGATTTTTGTCGGCGCAGGCGTATCGCAGCTAGTCGGCTATCGAACGATGCCGGGTCAGACAGCTTGGATGCTTGTCTCTGCGCTCAGGTTTTGCCGCCCTGCCGTTGGGGTCGGCAGCTCACAAACGACGCGGTTGCGGCCTTGTGTCTTGGCGGCGTACATCGCCAGGTCGGCTCGATGCATCAGGCTGGACAGACTGGTATCTTCCTTTTGTAGCAAGGCAATGCCGATGCTGACGGTCTGACGCACCAATTGACTCTGCAGGTTCAGGTGCAGGGCTGCGACCGCCTGGCGCAGGCGTTCGGCCGTTTCGGTCGCTTCGGCCTGCGTTGTTTCGGGCATGAGCAGCGCAAACTCCTCGCCACCGAGCCGCCCAAGGCAATCGCCTGTGCGCAGGTGCCGCTTCAGGGCATCCACAACAGCAACCAGTACCTCGTCGCCAGCCAAGTGCCCGTACTGGTCATTGATCTGCTTGAAGTGGTCAAGATCAATGATCAGCAAGGCCAGCACGTGGGAGGAACGATGGGCCGCCTGGAGTTGCTGGTTGGCCTCAGCGAGGAGATAGCGGCGATTGATCAGGCCGGTCAGCGAATCGCGTGAGGCTTGTGATTCCAGTTCTTTGATCAGTACCTCGTTGCGCTGGCGCAGTTGCAGTGCCTCGGTTGAATAGGCATTGATCTGTCGCGCCACCAGCAACATCAAGACGCTGAAACCAAGTCCAAGCAGGCTCAGGCCCACATTGAACCAGCTGAGTTCGAGCAAAGGCAGGCCAAGCAGGGCCAGGACGGGAAAAACCATGTCGAACGCGAGTGTGCGCAGATGGGCGTTGCTCATTGAGGTGGTCAGGGCGACCAGGGCAATGTGCACCAGCATGATGAACACCAGACTGGCAAAGTTGTCATGTTGCCAGGCCCAGAACACCAGCGACGACCAGGCCAACATGTGCGCACCGTGGGCCAGGGCAATACGCCTGGCCCAGTGGGGTTCGTCTGCCGGCCCGGCCTTGCTGCGTTTGAAGGCGTGGTAAATGCGGATGTAGTTGGCGATGATCAGCAGCTCAAAGCCGGCCCAAATTGCCGCCCAGCTGAATGGCACCCAGTTGGTGAGCATCGCGGCAACCACCAAGGTCAGCGGCGGCGCCAGGTATCGGTCATGCAGATGAATGTCTACATAGAGGTGCAGCTGGGCGAGGCGGATGTCTGCCCGCGTGTCGGTCATCATGGGAATGTCTTTTCATCGGGAGTGCGCTAGGGGCAGACTATGCCTGATCGGCCTGGGTCTGTCACTGCCGCCCCTGCCCGGAAAACCGTATTACTCACCCATAGGGCTGCAGGCTCTGTCCATACCCAAGAGCACCTGGCCCCACCTGCCCTTGAGTGCGTCGGCGCACAGCCGCGTGTACCCGTTGCGCGGACAATCGCGTAAGACATTGGGTGCGCCCGCACCCAGTCACTGTGAAAGCAACGCGTTTATGGTTTTTCCTTCTTCCTCGGTGTTGCGGCGTTATGCGCTGTGGACGGGTGCGGCCCTGCTGACCGGACTGCTGCTGGTACTTACCATCGCACTTTTGGGCTGGAACTGGTTGCGTGCGCCGCTGGAACGTATGGCACTGCAAAAAACCGGGCGTGAGCTGGTGCTTCGGGGCGACCTGACGGTGGACTTTGGCTGGCCGGTGGTGCGCTTGCATGGCGCCGGTGTCAGCTTTGCCAATCCAGCCTGGGCCAAGGAAAAACAAATGCTCAGCGCGCAGGGGATCGAAGTCAGCCTGGATTTGTCCGCGCTGCTGCGGCGCAACATTGCGTTCACCGAAGTGCGGCTGGAGCATGCTGCGATTTTTCTGGAACAGTCCACCGACAAACGCAAGAGCTGGTTGCTCGACAGCTCCCAGCAGGACGAGAACGCCCGCATCCACATCGGTCGCGTGGCGCTGGACCATGCCACGCTGGGTTATGACGATGTGGCCCAAAAAACCAGCATTCGCGCTGAGCTTTCCACCGCCGCGGGTGTTTCCAGCCGCCCAGCGGCGCTGGACCTGAGTTTCTCGGCCACCGGCCAGTTCAAGGGGCAAGCCCTGAAGGTGCAAGGCAGCAGCGGGCCGGTGCTTGCGCTGCGCGACAGCAGCCAGCCCTATCCGCTCAAGCTGAGCGCCAGCATCGGCCCGACCCATGTGCAAGTGGATGGCACTCTAACCGGTTTGTTGGCTTTCTCCGGGGTGAACATGCAGATGGCGCTGCGTGGCGGGAGCCTGGAGCAGCTCTACCCACTGCTGGGCATCACTTTCCCGGTGACACCAGCCTATGCTGTGGCGGGTCATTTGCTTCATGTGGACCAGCGTTGGCGCTTTGAGAAGTTCACCGGCCACTTTGGCGCCAGCGACATCGCCGGGTTTGTTGAGGTCGACACCGGCGGCAAGCGAACGGCCTTGAGCGCGGTTCTGAACTCGGACCTGCTGGCGCTGGACGACCTGGGCCCAATGATTGGTGCACGCACCGGCAGCGTCGCCCAAGCAGTGCAAGACCCGCTGGCACAAAAACGGGTGCTGCCCGACCTGCCGTTTAATGCCGAGCGCTGGGATTCGGTGGATGCCGACGTTCAGCTCAACGCCAAAACCTTGCGCCGCGCCGAGGCCCTGCCGCTGGAAGACCTCACGGTGCATTTGAACCTGCGCGACTCGGTGCTGACGCTGGATCCCCTCAATTTTGGTCTGGCCGGAGGGCAGCTGCGAACCCACATCACGCTGGACGGCCGCAGCACGCCGATCCAGGCCACCGCCCAGGTACGGGCACGCAAACTGCTGTTGGCCAAACTGTTCCCCACCGTAGTGCTGAACCAGACCAGCATCGGCCTAATCAACGGCGAGTTCAACCTGACCGGCAGCGGCAACTCGGTAGGCAGCATGTTGGCCAGTGCCAACGGCAAGGCCGGTCTGGTGGTGGCGGGGGGCCAGATCAGTCGGTTGATGATGGAAAAAATCGGCCTGCACCTGTGGGAAATCCTGGCCCTGAACCTGACCGGCGACAAACAAGTGAAACTGCGCTGCGCGGTGGCCGACTTCAATGTGCAAGCCGGGAAAATGCAGACCGAAGCGCTGGTGTTTGACACCCAGGTCACCACCTTGTTCGGCAGTGGCAGCATTGATCTGGCGCATGAAAAGCTGGACCTGACACTGACCCCCAAGACCAAAACCACCAGCCCGGTGGCCTTGCGCAGCCCGATCTACATTCGCGGCAGCTTTGCCCAACCCCAGGCCAGCATCGACAAAGGCCAGGTGGCCGCGCGCGCTGTCGGTGCGGTGGCGCTGGGCTTGGTCAACCCGCTGCTGGCCTTGCTACCACTGATCGACGCGGGCCCAGGGCAGGACAGCGATTGCGGCCAACTGGTGCGTGATGCGCGAGCCGTGCCGCGCCCTGCGCGCGACCCCGCCAAAGCGGCCAAGTAAGCCCAATCCGTCAGGCGGCAACGCTGCGTGACTCTTGTCACTGTGTTGGTGAAACTGGCACACCCGTCGCGATCGTCTTGAACACCTGCCGGTGTCGATGCTTTCCATCGTCATGATGGCTGGTCAGTGTCACCGAGCGCGGGCTTGCTGGTGTTGACGGCATGGGTGTTTGTCACGCTCAGCCTGTGCACGCTGATCACTTTGAAACGTGATCAGATCTGCGTGTCTGAGTAAAAAAACCTTTGGCACGTGGCCTAAGCTTTGGTCAGGGCGTTGGTATATTTTTTATAGCTATATGCCCTTTATTAATAAGGGCCAGAGGCCAAAAAACGGCTATGTACCAGTTAGCTGTTGAAACCTTGGGTTCCCCAGTGACAGGATTGAACGATCTCCCTGTGGCCGAAGCAACTGCAACAGCTAACTCAGACATAGCCCAAAAAACCTAGATATTTCCAGCCAAACCGACGTAGAAATCCAGTGCCGAAGTTTCGCCTTTTTTGCTGCCAAATCAATAGAATCAGGGACGCAAGCTGTGTTGACCAGCAACAGGGCTGAGCACAACGATTTAAGGCGCAACCATGAGTGACTTTGACGCATCCAGCTTAGAAACACGTAGCGGGCGCGATCCCCGACTTGTCAGCCAACTCACCCGCAACACCTTTGCCATGGTGCTCGCTGGGGGCCGCGGTAGCCGCTTGCGCGAACTCACCGACTGGCGCTCCAAACCGGCCGTGCCCTTTGGCGGCAAGTTCCGCATCATTGACTTCACCCTGTCCAACTGCGTCAACTCAGGCGTGCGCCGCGTGGGTGTCGCCACCCAATACAAATCACAGAGCCTGATCCGGCATTTGCAACTGGGCTGGAGTTTTCTGGACGGTCGTCTGGGCGAGTTCATCGAGATCATGCCCGCGCAGCAGCAGGTGGACGAGTCGCACTGGTACCAGGGCACCGCCGACGCGGTGTATCAAAACCTGCGCGAAATCCGCCATGCCAACCCCAAATATGTGCTGGTCCTCTCGGGCGACCACATTTACCGCATGGACTACGGTCGCCTGCTGTTGGGCCATGTGGAAAGCCAGGCCGACATGACAGTGGCTTGTATCGAAGTGCCGATCCAGGAGGCCAGCGGCTTTGGGGTGATGTCGGTCAACGACGAAGGCCGGGTGATCGAGTTTCAGGAAAAACCGGCTCAACCCCCGTCCATGCCAGGCAAACCCGATGTGGCCCTGGCCAGCATGGGGGTCTACGTGTTTAATGCCCGTTTCCTGTTTGAGCAGCTCAGCCGCGATGCCGATGACCCTAAATCGAGCCACGATTTTGGCAAGGACATCATTCCGCACTGTGTCAAGCGTTACCGCACCTTTGCCCAGAGTTTTTCCGACAGTTGCGTCTCGGAACCCGGCAAACCAGCTTATTGGCGTGATGTGGGAACCCTCGACGCCTACTGGTCCGCCAACATGGACCTGGTGCAAGTGACACCCGAGTTGAACCTGTATGACGACAGCTGGCCGATCTGGACCTGGCAAGAGCAGCGCCCACCGGCCAAATTTGTGTTTGATGACGAAGACCGCCGTGGCAGTGCGGTGGACTCCACCATATCAGGCGGCTGCATCGTCAGCGGTGCCACAGTGCGGCGCTCGATGTTGTTCTCGGGGGTGCACATCCACAGTTACTCGGTGGTGGAAGACTCGGTGATTCTGCCCAACGTGCAGATTGGCCGCGACTGCATCGTCAAAAAATGTATTCTGGACCGCGACTGCCGTTTGCCCGATGGCACCCAAATTGGTGTGGACCCAGTGGCAGATCGCAAACGTTTCCATGTGACAGAGAGCGGCATCACTCTGGTCACCCCGAGCATGCTGGGGCAGAGCCAGGACTTCAGCCGCTGAGGCGGCGCAGCCACAGCACACCCACCGACGACGCCCCCTGCCAACGAAAAAAGGCCCGGCTGCTATGCAGCACGGGCCTTTTTGTTGGGGTTGGCCAGAATTACTTGGCGACCACGCGCACCATTTCCAGGCACTTGTTGGAGTAACCCCATTCGTTGTCGTACCAGGCGACGAGTTTCACGAAGGTGCCGTCCAGAGCGATGGAAGCATCCGCGTCAAACACGCTGGTGCGGGTTTCACCACGGAAGTCGGTGGCCACCACTTTTTCATCGGTGTAACCCAGCACACCCTTCAGAGCGCCTTCGCTTTGTGCCTTGATTTCGGCACAAATTTCAGCCATGGTGGCGCTGGTATTGAGTTCACACGTCAAGTCAACCACCGACACATCGCTGGTTGGCACGCGGAATGACATGCCGGTGAGCTTCTTGTTGAGTGACGGAATCACCACACCCACAGCCTTGGCAGCGCCGGTGCTGGAGGGGATGATATTTTCCAGAATGCCGCGGCCACCGCGCCAGTCTTTGTTGGACGGGCCGTCCACGGTTTTTTGCGTGGCAGTTGCAGCATGCACCGTGGTCATCAGGCCACGTTTGATACCGAACTTGTCGTTGATCACCTTGGCCAGCGGGGCCAGGCAGTTGGTGGTGCAAGAGGCGTTGGAGATGATGGCTTGACCGGCATAGGTCTTGTCATTCACACCAAACACAAACATCGGGGTGTCGTCCTTGGAAGGTGCCGAGAAGATGACCTTCTTGGCGCCAGCTGCCAGATGTTTTTCGCCGCCGGCCTTGTCCAGGAAAATGCCGGTGGATTCGATCACGATGTCGGCGCCGACTTCGTTCCACTTCAGGTTAACTGGGTCACGCTCTTGCGTCAGACGAATCTTCTTGCCATTGACGGTCAAGGTGTTGCCGTCCACCGAAACTTCACCCTTGAAGCGACCATGCACCGAGTCAAACTTGAGCATGTAGGCCAGGTAGCTGGGCTCCAGCAAGTCGTTGATGGCCACAACTTCGATATCGTCGAAACTCTGCAGGGCTGAGCGCAAGACATTGCGCCCGATGCGGCCAAAGCCGTTGATACCAATCTTGATCGTCATAGATTTTCTCCGGGAGTTAATAAAACCAACCTGTGGCTTACGCGGCACGCATGGCCGTCGCTGTCATGTTTCAAGCGGGTCAAGCGCCATTTTACCGGCGCTTGACCCTACCAAGGTACAAACGCGAAACACGCGCTGTTGATGCTTGGCTGATTCGCAGCTGGACTATGCTTGCTTACCAACCCAACACCATCCACTGCCATGAGCCTGCTTTTTTCACCCCTGCACTTACCTTCGCCGCGCGGCGGCATCACCTTGCCCAACCGACTGGTGGTGGCGCCCATGTGCCAATACCAGGCGCTCGACGGCTGCGCCACCGACTGGCATCTGATGCACTGGGGTAACCTGCTCAACAGCGGTGCGGCACTGTTCACCATCGAAGCGACTGCGGTGCTGCCGCAAGGCCGCATCTCACCTAAATGTCTGGGTCTGTGGGACGACCACACCGAGGCCGCGCTGGCCAACCAACTGCAACGCGCCCGTGCGCTGGCACCACCCACCGCCGTCTGTATCCAGCTCGCCCACGCCGGGCGCAAAGCCTCCAGCGCCGTGCCCTGGCAGGGTGGCCAACTGCTGACACCAGAGCAGGGTGGCTGGCAGACGGGCGGGCCGTCGCCTTTGCCCCATTTACCCACAGAAGCGCCACCCACCGAGCTCAGCCAGGCTGAGCTGGTGCAGATCCGCGAAGCCTTTGTGACGGCCGCCCTGCGCGCCCAGCGCATCGGGGTGGATGCCATCGAGTTACATGCAGCCCACGGCTATTTGTTGCACCAGTTTTTGTCACCATTGGCGAACCAGCGCAGCGATAGCTATGGCGGCTCGTTCGAGAACCGTTGCCGTTTTCCGCTGGAAGTGTTTGCGGCGGTACGCGCTGCTTATGATGGTGTGCTGGGCTTGCGCCTATCGGCCACTGACTGGGTTGATGGTGGCTGGGATCTGCCCCAAAGCGAGGTTTTTTGCCAACGGCTCAAAGCAGCGGGCTGCGACTTCATCCATGTGTCATCCGGTGGCGTCTCGCCGCTGCAAAAGATTGCCCTGGGCGCCGGTTACCAGTTGCCGTTTGCCCGTGCCATCCATGCCAGCAGTGGTTTGGTGACCACCGCCGTGGGCCTGATCACCGATGTGAATCAAGCCGAGGCAGTGTTGCAGGCTGGGGACGCCGATTTGGTGGCGCTGGCGCGTGCTTTTTTGTACGAGCCACGCTGGGGTTGGCATGCCGCAGCCGCTTTGGGCGGTACGGTGGTTGCCAGCCCCAGTTACTGGCGTTGCCTGCCGCGTGCGGCACAAGCCGCATTTGGCCAGGTGACAGTAGGCGGGCGTTGAACCCACACTGGCACGCCAACGCTTACCCTGTGGGCAAGCTGTTGAGACGCTTTAACCCAGTTGGATACCCTTGGGCACAGCGGTCAGGTAACCCACAGCGGCGCCAAAGCGGTCCTTGTAGTTGGCGCGCACCAGTGGGTCCAACGTGGCCTGCACCTTGTCATGCAAGCCCTTTTCCCAGTCACCGGGATGCTGGAAGTTGCTCATGATGTAGGTCCAGCCGTTGATGTCGTCCACCGCGTGCAGGCCGGTTGACTCGGCACCTGCCGGGCACGACAGGATGCGGTCCAGCTTTTTCGTGTCAACGTTGTAGGCCCACAAGAAGTTGTTGACGTGGCGGCCGCTGTCTTCACCAATGAACAGGGTGCGTAACTTTTCCGAGAACTTGATGTTGTCGGGGTTAGCCACTTTGTCCGCATGCGAGATGTTGCCCAGTGCGTCGGGTTTGGCCAAATCTTCGCCAATCAGTGCGGCGGGCGCGGCCATGCTGACCGGCACCCATTCGCTGTCAATACCAGCGCCAGACTGGTCTTTCTGCGCACCAGTCAGGTTGATCGCGTACACCGCACCTGATTTGGGGCCTTGCACATGGATGTCGGTGGTGCCGTCAACCATTGATGCCTGGATATAGCTCATGGCCGAGTAGGCAATCTTGTCCTTGGCGTTGACCGTGGTGCCTTCCATTTTGGTAAAGCCCAGGCTGGCGCCAACAAACGCAGCGTAGCGATGGGTTTCCAGGAACGCCGCTGCTTTCTCTTTACCGGGCAATACCTTGATCCAGTTGTCCTTGCCTGAATAGCGGATGCGTTTGTAGCTGGCGTCTTTGGGATCGGTCGTTTTGACATCCATGATGTCGCTTGGCTTGAGGCTATTGGCCAGGGCTTCAATCTCTTTGCTGGTGGCGTGACCGAGCTTGATCCAGGACAGATTGGCACTGCCCGGGCCAACGCCTGAGGTCTGCGTCCATTTGGCTACATACAGTGTGCCAGCCGACAACTGCGCGGCCTTGTCGGCAACAAACATGAACAGGCCACCGTTGGTGGCGTCGTCACCCATCAGCACCGTGCGCTTATCGGGCATGACCTGCACCAGTTCGTGCGAGATCCGGCCCATGCAGAAGTGTTTGACAACCGAGCCAGTGCCGTCCGGGTTGACGGTCACTTCTGGCAGATGGCCATAGTGGTAGGGGTTGGCAATCAACGCATCACCAAACAGCTTGTGGCTGAAGGACTTGAAGCGCATGTCATTCGCGTCGAAGGCATCGGGTTCGTACTCTTCGCTCGACAAATGGGTGTTCCATGGCGACAAGCTAGCACCGCAGGTGATCCACAGACCATTGACCTCAGAGGTATCGACGTTGTGGTATTTCACGAGGCTGAGCTTGCCGGTGGCCTGGTCCTGGTCCAGCGTAAGCACCGCGATGGGTGACGGCAGTGTGCCGTAGGTGTCGTCGCCAGCCTGGTTGCGTGTGGTGTATTCGAATTGCACCACGGCAAACACCGGTTTACCCTTGACACCATCGACCTTGGCATGTGGCACCTGCAGGAGGGACGAGCCGTCTGGACAGTCCGAAAACATCTGGCGCTCTTTGCCGGGATAAGACTTGTCAATGATGGGGCGGTTCAAGATGTCGTAATAACCACCGGCCAGCAACTTGCCACCTTTGCCATCGGGCACCATGTCGCCGGTGATGAAAAATGTCTGATGGCCGAGCTGGTAATCACTGACGCTGCCATCCTTGCGCGCCACCCGCAGGTTTGACGCGACGGTGGTAGTCGCCATCGCAGCAGGGTTGGCCATGCTGGGTGCCGCCATACCCTGAAATGTCGCTGACACAAAAGGAGATGCGGACGATGCGCCCAGGCTGCCTGCGGAACTGGCGCAGCCCGACAGCAGCGAGCCAGCCGACAAGGCGCCCAGCGGCAACATAGGCACGGTGGCAAGAAACTTAAGGGCCTGGCGGCGTGAAGATTCGGGTAAGTGAGACATGGTTTTCTTTCCAGTGATAGGTAAAGCCCGCCTGACGATTCAAGAGGCCCAGGAGATGTGCGTGATCCTTGACGCAGATCAATGTTAGGAAGCACATATGACAGTTTTATGAATATGCCGAGACAAAAGGACTGCCAGCCCACTCCGTCAAAACGTCATCAAACCGACATGGATTTGACGCAAACTGGGGCGTTTACCACCTGTGAACCTGATGAAAACAGCACGTGCCGCTTGGAAACTGACCCGCCTGGGCTCACATATCGCACAGGGACTGTGGACGGTGGCCAGGTCTTTTCCACACTACACGCCTGCCCAAAAAGAAGAAGAAATTATGGCCTGGGCCCTTGTGTTGCTTGGGCTTATAGCTATTAAATTGGAAGTGAAAGGTCAACCACCCAAGCATGGCCCGGTGCTGCTGGCGGCCAACCACATCTCCTGGCTTGACATGGTGGTGCTGATGGCGAGTTGCCCCAACCGTTTTGTCGCCAAGGCCGAGGTGCGCCACTGGCCGCTGGTGGGCCGACTGGCCGACGCCGCAGGCACCTTGTTTGTGACACGCGAGTCAGCGCGTGACGCGGTACGGGTGGTGCACCAAATGGCCGACTGTTTAAAAACCGGCGAGGTGTTAACGATTTTCCCCGAGGGCACCACCAGCAATGGTGTGCAGTTGCTGCCGTTTCACGCCAATTTGTTCCAGGCCGCGATCTCGGCGGATGCACCGGTGCAGCCGGTGGCTTTGCAGTTCTCGGACATCGCGAGTGGCCAGACCAGCCTGGCGCCGTGTTACATCGGGGATGACTCGCTGCTACAGTCGATCTGGCGCACGCTGTGTGCGGCGCCTTTGTCTGCCGTCATCAGCTTTGGAGAACCACAGCGACCGTTGGGGCGTGACCGCCGGGCCTTGGCACGGGACACCCAGGTTGCGGTGTCAGTGTTACGCGGCACTGTTTAGTCGCTGCCCACACAGGTGGGCAACACCCCGGCCTGTGACGCAACTTAAGCGCCCAGAAAGTGTTTGCGGTAACGCGCAGGCAGGTCGTGGATGCGCATCAACATCGGCAAGTCAGCGGTGTTGAAGTCTGGGTCCCAGGCTGGCGCACCCAGCACTTTGGCGCCCAGGCGCAAATAACCCTTGATCAGCGCTGGAGGCTCCACCTGCAAGCCGGTGTCAAGCTGCTCCACCGGCAGCGGCAAACGTGGGCGCACATGAAACTCGATCGGTGCCATGTGGGTGGCCTGCAGCTGGCGCCAGATGCTGGCTGCCACATCACCACTGACGACGCCGTTGTGCAGCATCGGGATGCTGGCGCAACCCACCATGGTGTCGAGCTGGTTGCGCACCATGAACTCGGCCAACGCGCCCCACAGCGCCATGATGACGCCACCATGGCGGTGGTCGGGGTGGACACAGCTGCGGCCAAGCTCGACCATGCGTTCACGCATGGCGCGCAGGCGCACCAGGTCAAATTCGGTGTCGCTGTAGGTGCTGCCGATGCGTTTGGCCTGCGCCGGGGTCAACACGCGGTAGGTGCCAATCACCTCCTGGGTGGCCTCGTCACGCACCAGCAAGTGCTCACAATAGTTGTCGAAGATGTCCACGTCATGGCCGGGCAAAGTGGTGCTCAGGCGCGCACCCATCTCGTTGGCAAAAACCTGGTACCTCAGACGCTGGGCTTGGCGCACCTCGTCGCCGTGGCGCGCCCACGATACCTGCAAACCGCCGCGCTCAGTTTTAACCACATGGGACGACGGTTCAGGCTGGCGTAGGTCAGGTCGATGAAGTGACCCCCTGGGCAACGAGACCGGGGAAAACGCAAATGTTGGGTTAGGTAACTCTCTCATGGTCATGGCTCCTTGGTTTGCCATGGATATTGCGAGCCAGTGATGACGCTTTGATGGAGGAACGATGACATTTGCATGACCTGCGCACGGACTGCATCCTTTTGGCAACGGCTGCGTCTTCACAGGTATGAACACCTTATCTTCGCCCCTCACCACCTGGCCCAAGCGCCAGCCACTGGTTTTCCTGATTGCCGCCGCCGCTGCCTGGCTCGGCCTGTACCAGCTGCTGCTACCGATGTCGGAGGCGCTGGTGGCGCAATTGCCAGTTGAACGCAGCAGCCACCTGGGCGGCGCGCTGCAGTTTTTCATCTACGACACGCCCAAGGTGCTGCTGCTGTTGACCGGCGTGGTGTTTGTCATGGGGCTGGTCAACAGCTATTTCACGCCCGAGCGCACCCGTGCACTGCTGGCCGGGCGCAGTGAAGGCGCGGCCAATGTGATGGCCGCGAGTCTGGGCATCGTGACCCCGTTTTGCAGTTGCTCGGCGGTGCCGCTGTTCATCGGTTTTGTGCAGGCGGGTGTGCCGCTGGGCGTGACGTTCTCGTTTTTGATCTCGGCGCCGATGGTCAACGAGGTGGCACTCACCCTGCTGTTTGGTTTGTTTGGCTGGAAAGTGGCGCTGTTGTACCTGAGCCTGGGTCTAGGCGTGGCGATTGTGGCGGGCTGGACCATTGGCCGCCTCAAGATGGAGGCCCACCTGGAAGACTGGGTGCGCGACATGCCCCAACAAACCGCCAACTTTGAGGCGGGTGAGGTTTCACTGGCCGACCGGCTGGACGCCGGTTTTGCCGCCGTGCGCCAGATTGTGGGCAAGGTCTGGCCTTACATCCTGGTCGGTATTGCGATCGGTGCTGGCATTCATGGGTATGTGCCGCAGGACTTCATGGCCAGTTTCATGGGCAAAGAAGCCTGGTGGAGTGTGCCGCTGGCGGTGCTGATCGGTGTGCCGATGTACAGCAACGCCGCTGGCGTGATCCCGATCGTGCAGGCGCTGCTGGCCAAGGGCGCCGCTTTGGGCACGGTGCTGGCGTTCATGATGAGTGTGATTGCGCTCTCGCTGCCCGAGATGATCATCCTGCGCAAGGTGCTCAAAGTGCGGCTGATCGCCACCTTTGTCGGGGTAGTGGCCACTGGCATCCTGCTGGTGGGTTGGGTGTTCAACGCGGTGCTGTAGGCGCCAGGCAGGCCTCTGACCACCATTTATATAACAAATCAGGACCTAGCCCTTATATAACAAGGGCTTATAGCTATCTTTACTGGAGTAAATCATGGACATCAAAGTACTCGGAACCGGTTGTGCCAACTGCAAAAACACCCAGACACTGATCGAACAAGTGGCCAAAGACAAAGGCGTGGCCATTTCCCTGACCAAGCTTGAAGAGTTGCGCGACATCATGGCCTATGGTGTGATGAGCACCCCGGCCGTGGTGATCAACGGCCGGGTGGTGCATGCCGGTGGTGTACCCAGCCGTGACAAGGTCACGCAGTGGTTTGAGCTCTGAGCTGCTGATCGATCACGCCGGGCGCGTACTGCGGCCCGACGATGTTGGACGTTCCATCCGGGCTGAGCCTGTTGAAGCCATCCGACGCACTTCGGGCGAGCGGGGCAAACTCAAAGGGGCAGTATCCATCGGCCGTGCAGTAGCCTGTGCCAAAAGGCGCTGGTACAGTGGTGTGGATGCCGCCTGACACCCTCCCCAACCCGTCTGAGAACGTGGCGCCCCCGCCAGAGGTGCTTGGTTTTGGCTGCGTGTTGCACGCCTGGCACAGCTATGAGGCCGAGTTGCTGGAGTTTTTGGCGCACCAATTGCACGACCGCGCCCAGGCCGATGACCTGTTGCAAGAGGTTTTTCTCAAATCCATGCGTTTGGGCCAGGGTTTCTGCAACTTGGACAACCCGCGTGCCTGGCTCTACCGTGTGGCCAAAAACACGCTGATCGACCATCTGCGCGCCAGCAAACCGTTTTGTGAACTGCCCGACGAGCTGGCCGCCCCGGAGAACCAGCGCGCTGCCGTGGATGAACTCGACATCTGTCTGCTGCGCAACATCGAACGCCTGGGGTTGGAAGACCGCAGCATCTTGCAGGCCTGCGACATCAACGGTTGCACGGTACGTGTTTTTGCCCAAACCCATGCGCTGGGGTTGCCTGCCGCCAAATCCCGCTTGTTACGTGCGCGTCAGCGGCTGCGCCAGTTGCTGGTGGACCACTGCCAGGTCAAGTTTGACGCCAGCGGCAAGGTCTGCTGCCATGCCGCCAGCAGCACGCTTTAAATCGCGTTTTCCGTATCACTGGCTTGCTGGACCAACCAGTCCCTGAATTGCCGCACCGCCGGCCTCTGCAACGCTTCGGACGTGCAGACCGCGTAGTAGGCGAAGCGCGTTGGCCAGGTCACGTTGATGGCCTGCAGCAACCTGCCTGCGCGCAGATCGTCTTCGGCATAAACGTTGCGCACCAGCGCCAGTCCTTGCCCAGATAACGCCGCCTTGAGTGCCAGGTGCTCGTCAGAGAACGCTGGGCCTTTGAGCTTGTGCGGAGTTGTGATGCCTTGCGCTTCCAACCACAATCGCCAGTCGGCGCGTTCAAGGTCGTGCAGCAAAGGAAACGTCAGGCAGTCGGCAGGTGCCGTGATCGCGGGGCGGGACTGCAATAACTCGGGGCTGGCGACCACGATCAACTTGGGCGCCATGAGCCAAACCGACTCCAAACCAGGATAGTCCCCAAGCCCATGCCGGATCGCCAGATCAACCGGCTCGCGCCTGAGGTCGACCAGGCGACTTTGTGTCTCAATATCCACCTCCAAGTCAGGATGCTGCTTGGAAAATCCGGGCAGACGTGGCACCAGCCAGTTCGCAGCAAACGAGCCCATGGTGCTGACCTTGATGCTTCGTGATCGCGGTTTCTCCAGCTTGGCGCCAACCTCTTCGATCCGGCGAAATGGCTCATCCAACGACGCGAACAACGCCTGACCCGCTGCATTGAGTTCCACGCCAGTCTGGTTTCGGTTGAACAGGCGATAGCCGATGGCCTCTTCCAGCTCGCGAATGCGCTGGCTGATCGCGCCTGGCGTCAGGCTCAAGGTGCTTGCGGCATCACGCATCCGGCCAGAGCGGGCCACCACAACAAAGGTGTACAACAAGGGGAAACGAACAGCCATGTTTTGAGTTTAGTCCAGCTAAACCCAAAACGAAAAACCATCGTTTGCCCAGAACAGCTTCTGCTGAAACACTCCTTTGCACCTACCAAAGGAGAATTCATGTTTCGAACGGGATCACAGTCACCTTCATTTTTGCCGTGGCTGCTTGTCAGCTTTGGGTTTTTGGCACTGGCGCTGGCCTTCTCGGCGCGGGCCACACTTGGGCTGGTCATGCCCATCTGGGTCAAGGAACTCGGCTGGTCGCGCAGCTTCATTTCCGGCGCGGTGGCGACGGCGCTGCTGGTTATGGCGGCAATGGCACCATTTGCCGGTCGTTTTGTGGACCGCCATGGTGTCCGGTTGGCGCTGGCGCTTGGTTTGACGTTGGTGGGCGCTGGCTGCCTGGTGGTGTCGGCCACCAGCAATGCCTTCGTTTTTCTGGTGGCCTTCAGCGGCGTGGCGGCGCTTGGTTTTGGCATGGTGGCCACCCATGTCATCTCTACCGCGGTCGCTCGCCGGTTTGTCAGCCATCAAGGTTTGGCCACTGGCATCGCCACCTCGGGGGCGACTGCGGGCCAGTTTGTGATTGTGCCGCTCACCGCGGTGATTCTGGCAACGTTCAGCTGGCGCTGGAGTTTTCTGGCGATCGGGATAGGCTGTTTTGCCCTGATTCCTCTGCTCTGGTGGGTGCTCGCACCAACAAATGCACCGTCCAGCATGCCAGCACATTCAAGCCCCGGCCCCTCGCTGTGGAAAGACGCCTTGTCTATCGTCAGGAAACCGGTGTTTCAGGTTTTGTTCTGGAGTTTCCTGATTTGCGGCTACACCACCGCAGGTGTGATCGAAACCCACTTCTTGCCCTACGCCACGTTCTGCGGCTTTGCCCCGCTGCCCAGCGCCGCCGCCTATGGCACTCTGTCAGCGGTCAACATGCTTGGCATGATCGGCGCGGGCTGGTTGACCGACCGCATGAACCGGGTGCTGCTGCTCGGATTGATCTATCTGGTCAGAGCGCTGAGCTTCCTGATCCTCATGAACGTTGGCGCCGACTACGACACGCTGCTGGTTTTCGTCACGCTGTTCGGCGCGGTGGATTACGCCACCGTCCCCGTCACCGCCAGCCTGGTGGCAAGTCATCTCGGTTTGCGCGTCATGGGCCTGTCCATGGGACTGATTTCTGCTGGCCATTCGATAGGTGCGGCGATCGGCGCGTTCATGGGGGGTTATCTATTTGACCTGACCATGCGGTACGACGGGGTCTGGCTCAGCTCGCTTGCGCTGGCAGTGGGTGCTGGCTTGATGGTGTTTGTGCTGCGCGACCAACCCCGTTCCATCGCAGAGGCTGCTTGATGCAGCACGGTGTCGGAGGCGCCCTTGTCTACCTTGCGGCGTTGTTGTTGGAGACGGCTGTCTGACTCACGCGCGGGCTAACGTGGGCCGGAGCGGACCGTTGTGCGTCAAGCTGCTGCGCGAGGCCGTCGCTG
>WSSedL1CaDRAFT_10000748_pt1 | contig 21774 bp, 15 predicted proteins | sample WetSurSL1Cattail_FD_9464 | JGI IMG/M metagenome (IMG submission 9464)
TCGCCGCGCATCTATCGCAAGGATGTTGAGCTGCGCCTGGCCTCGGTCGACGAGTCGATGCTGAGCCGCAAGAGCCAGCATGCCGTGCGGCGCGTGCTGCAGCACAAGGCGCTGGCCTTGCCGCTGCTGCCGACGACGACCATCGGCTCATTTCCGCAGACCGCCGAGGTGCGCCGGATGCGTGCCGAGTTCCGTAAGGGCAAGCTCGACGCGGCAGCCTACGACCGCTTCCTTGAAGAAGAGACAGAGCGTTGCATCCGCTTCCAGGAGGAGGCTGGCCTCGACATGCTGGTGCACGGCGAGTTCGAGCGCAACGATATGGTCGAGTTCTTTGGCGAAAAGCTCGATGGCTTCGTCTTCAGCCAGAATGGCTGGGTGCAGAGCTACGGCTCGCGTTGCGTCAAGCCGCCGATCATCTTCGGCGACGTGCGGCGGCCTGAGTCGATGACGGTGCGCTGGTCCAAATACGCGCAGTCGCTCACCAACAAGCCGGTCAAGGGCATGCTCACCGGGCCGGTAACGATTCTGCAATGGTCGTTTGTGCGCGACGATCAGCCGCGCGAGGAGACCTGTCGGCAGATCGCGCTGGCGATCCGCGACGAGGTCTCCGATCTTGAAGCCGCTGGCATTGGCGCGATCCAGATCGACGAGCCGGCGATTCGCGAGGGGTTACCGCTGCGTCGCGCCGACTGGCCTGCGTATTTGCAGTGGAGCGTCGATGCCTTCCGGCTGGCCTCGACCGGCGTGGCCGACGCGACGCAGATTCACACCCACATGTGCTACTCGGAGTTCAATGACATCATCGAGGCGATTGCCCGCATGGATGCCGACGTGATCTCGATCGAGTGCTCGCGCTCGCGGATGGAGTTGCTGGATGCCTTCCGTCGGGTCCGTTATCCGAATGAGATCGGCCCGGGCGTCTACGACATTCACTCGCCCCGCGTGCCGTCCGATGAGGAGATCGAACAGTTGCTGCGGCGCGCTCTCGAGGTGCTCACGCCCGTGCAGCTCTGGGTCAACCCCGATTGCGGTCTGAAGACGCGCGGCTGGCCCGAGGTCGGCGCGGCGCTCACCGCCATGGTGGCCGCGGCCAAAAAGCTGCGCGCCACGCTGCAGTAGCTGCTCTAAGGATGCCAAAAAGCCACCGCGCAGTGCGGTGGCTTTTTGGGGTGCAACAGAAGAAGGAAGAACTACGCGCGGCTCAGGTAGGTGCCTTCGCTGGTGTCGACCTTGATCTTTTCGCCTTCGTTGATGAAGGGCGGAACCTGGACGACGAGGCCGGTTTCGGTCTTGGCCGGCTTGGTTACCGACGAGGCCGTGGCCGACTTCAGGCCGGGCTCGGTCTCGACGACCGTCAGCTCGACAGCCGAGGGCAGCTCAATGCCGACCGCGTTGCCGTCGTGGTAGCTGACGTGAATTTGAAGGTTCGGCGTCAGATACTCGACTGCGTCGCCGAGCGTCTCGGTCTTGAGCACGGTCTGCTCAAAGTCCTCGGGGTTCATGAAGTAGTAGTCATCGCCATCGTTATAGAGGAACTCCATGAGGACCTCATCGACGACAACCTTTTCGAGGGAGTCGGCCGAACGGAAGCGGTGTTCAAACATCGCGCCGGATTTGAGGTTGCGGAGTTTGGCCTGAATGAAGGCACGGAGATTACCCGGCGTGCGATGCTCGACCTTAAAAACCAAGTGCAGAGCATCGTTGTGCTTGATGATCATGCCGGGACGAAGTTGCGTGGCGGGAATCGCCATAAGGGTAGAAGCTCCTTGCTGGGGTTGCGCACATCGGGCGCAAAAAATATCGGCAATCGAGCCTTTTCGGGTTCCTGTTCCCTGCGCTGGCGTTGGCTGGATGACGGCTTTCTCAGAAAACCATCATGCTCGCTGCTGCATTTGCCACGGAACCGAAAATGCGATGGCCCAACCTTGATTGTAGCCCAGTGGCTGGCCGGAGGAGGAAAAAGCTCGAAAACATGGCGAATTGGAGCATAAAGTACAGACAAATCGTTCCTCAAAGACTCATTTGGGAAAAAGTGCAGTTTAGAACCATCTAAAAAAGAGTACGATGTGCCGGATGGCTTTTTCTTTTTCTCTCCTTGAGTCCGGCATAGATAATCTGAAGAAGAAACGGCTGAGTTTCTTCTTAAAAAGTGGGAATTCACGAAGCGTGTTGCATGCCGGAAGCGGATCGATTGCAGGTTTGCCTATAGACTTTGGCCCCTTCTTTGCCTCGATCAGCTTTGCGAATGTGTGGACGGAGTCTGCGCATGCGGCTTTGTCGTTGCTGCTGGGCGCATGCCGGCCAACTCGTCTGTGTCCCGAACCGCTTTGGGGGCCGACATTCGCGCAAGGTTCGCAGGGACACGCCGCAGCAACGAGTGGTCTGCAGTGAAGATTTGATTTCCAGGCCGTGAAAACAATCGTCGGGGAGAATTTACGAATGCGGATTTTAGTGACTGGAGCCGCAGGTTTTCTTGGCTCGCATCTGGTGGATCGGTTGTTGAAAGAAAACCACTCCGTGATCGGAGTCGATAATCTTTCTACGGGAAACCGAAAAAATCTCGAGCATCTCGGCAACGACCCGCGCTTTGAGCTGCAGGTGCGGGATATTTGCGAGTCGTTTGATCCGGGGCGCGTTGACGCGGTCTATAACATGGCCTCACCGGCGAGTCCGCCGGAGTATCTGCGTCTTGCCATCGAGACTCTGCGCGTGGGCTCTGCTGGCACTGAAAATGCACTCAGAATTGCAAAAAAATATGAGGCATGTTTTCTGCAGGCATCTACCTCGGAGTGTTACGGCGACCCGGACGAACATCCGCAGTCGGAGAGCTACTGGGGACATGTGAATCCCATCGGTCCGCGCTCGGTCTATGACGAAGCCAAGCGCTTCAGTGAGGCGCTGACCATGGCCTATCACCGCACCTACGGCGTGAATACGCACCTGGTTCGCATCTTCAATACCTATGGTCCGCGCTTGCATCCGAGTGATGGGCGCGTCATTTCAAACTTCATGATGCAGGCGCTCAAGGGAGAGCCGCTCACTATCTATGGCGACGGCAGCCAGACGCGTAGCTTTTGCTATGTCGACGACCTCATCGATGGCATTGTGCGCCTGGCTGCAAGCGAAGAACACCTTCCGGTGAACATCGGAAATCCCGCTGAGTTTACGATCCTGGAATGTGCGCAGGCCGTGCTTGAGGTTACGGGAGCAAAAAGTAAGTTGGTCTTCGAGGCGCTTCCCGTCGATGATCCGACAAGACGGTGCCCAGACATTACGAAAGCCAGGAAAATTCTTGGCTGGGAGCCGAAGGTGCAGTTACGCGAAGGGTTGGTGCGCTCGCTTGATTTTTTTCAAAATAATCTTGATCGTTAGTAGAGAGATAGAAAGTTATCCTCTAACTTGAGAGATAGGAATTCTCCCTAAGGTTTCATGGAAGTAAAAATGCCACCTTGGCCCAAGGGGGCATTTTTACTTCTCATGGCGAAGTATATACGGAGTGAAAATACTCCTGCGAAATATGCAGAGAAGTGCGGATAGAGGCGCACAAAAAATTGATTTCTACTGCTATAGTGAGTGTGTCGATTCTTTGCCGGTTCCACTGAATTATTTTTGATGCATGAAGCAGATTGCAATTAAACGATAGACGCCGAGGAAAGTAAACGGTGATGGACTTGCAGCCTATTTCAGAGCGCCACGTCTAGCGGTTCAGCTAGCGGAAACGGCTATTTTTGCTCGCAGTTTGGCGGCGGAAAAAATACCCCACCCAAGTGAGGATGGCGAAGCTATGCATCTAATGGAACCAACCCAAGAGATTATTCCCAGACATTGGTTTGCGGTGTACACGCAATCACGTCACGAAAAGAGTCTGGCTAAATATCTAGATCATCGTAAAATCGAGCATTATCTTCCTCTTTACAGCTCAAAGCGCAAGTGGAGCGATGGGTCACGGGTAACTTTGAGTCTGCCGCTGTTTCCTGGGTATGTGTTTGTGCGAATAGCGCGTGATGAACGCGTACGTGTACTTACGTTGCCAGGAGCCTTGCAGATCATCACTGGAACGGGTGGTGAACTTTCTCCGATAGCGGATTCGATGATTGCCACCTTGCGCGATGGCCTGTTGGAGCGTGACGCGCAGCCGCATCCACTATTGACGGAAGGACAACGTGCGCGGATTCGCTCCGGTGCCTTGGCGGGCATGGAAGGCATCGTGATCCGTCATAAAAGTAATCTGCGCGTGGTGCTGACCATTGAGATGATTATGCGAAGTATCGCGGTCGAAGTGAACGGTGAAGATTTGGAGCCAGTAATTTCTCCATGGTATGACGATTTGCAGGAAAGCGCGTAGTGATCGCGAATAACTTATGAATATGATATATGCTCTTCTGTGGTAAATATAACCACGCACGATTCAGCTCTGAGAGCAACAGGGATTTAAAATTGCATGCTCATTCTTCATGTCATTGACAGTCTTTCGCCGGATCGTGGTGGTCCGCCGGAGGCAGTTCGGCAACTGGCAAAATCGTATCTGCAGATCGGTGCGCGAACAGAGGTTGTGTGCCTTGATCATCCTGGCTCGCCCTATCTCAAAGATATGCCATGTCGTGTACACGCTCTGGATCAGTCCTATTTAGGGCGTTATGCATTTTCACTTCGCCTGTGGAAGTGGCTTGATGAAAATGTTGATCGATTCGACGGTCTTGTCATGAATGGAATTTGGAGCTTTCCTGGGATTGCACTGCGTCATATTGCAAAAAAGCACAACAAACACTACGGCATATTTGTTCATGGGGCACTCGACCCCTGGTTTAATCAGCAGTATCCTCTCAAACGCCTCAAGAAAATAATGTACTGGCGATGGCAATATCCTGTTTTGAAGGATGCCCTCGCCGTATTTTTTACAACGAATCAGGAAAGCAAATTGGCGCAGAAAAGTTTTAGAGAAAATCGTTGGAACAGCGTCGTTGTTCCCTATGGAATTACCGATCCAGAAAAACAAACAAGCAACGCAGATGCGCAAATGAATGCATTTTACCAACAGGAGCCCGAGCTGCGAGAACGAAAGTTTTTTTTGTTTCTCGCTCGGTTACACGAAAAAAAAGGATGTGACTTGTTAGTGCGTGCATTTGCGCGCATCGCGAGCTCGGATGAGGATATAGATCTAGTTATGGCAGGACCTGATGCAAACGGCATGACGGAAAAACTCAAGAGGATGGCATCGAAATTGAATATATCAAATCGTGTTCATTGGACTGGGCTACTCGATGGCGATGCTAAATGGGGAGCACTGAGAGCGTGTGTGGCCTGCGTCCTTCCTTCACATCAAGAAAACTTTGGAATCACCGTGGTGGAGTCTTTGGCGGTGGGGCGTCCAGTGCTAATAAGCAACCAGGTAAATATATGTGACGAAGTTGAACTAGACGGCGTCGGCTTTGTGGAGGACGATACTCTCGAGGGAACGTATCGTCTTTTGCGTAAGTGGGTAAGTGCGAGCTGCGAGCAGAAGGAAATAATGGCGCTCAATGCGCGGACAAGTTACCTATGCAGGTACACCATGAACAAAACAGCCGAAGCGATCAATCAAATATTCGCATCGCAATGTACTGAGTATGACATGCCTCGTGTGTAGCGGAATAGCGTGCAGAACGAAAATGTAAGGAATTGAATCTCGGGTAAGTCGTTGCCCAATTTGCTTTGAGGGAAGACAATGTCCAGCGAGTTCCAGGCAGAAGCTGCTAAGAACCATCAAGCGCAAAAAACGCATATCTCAATCCCTTTGGAAAGCAACAAAATGACGTTGATGGACATATGGCGGATATTACTCAAGCAACGCTATACGATATTAACGATCATAGTGATCTCAGTCGTGGGCGCGGCGTTCTATGCGTATAGAACGCCCCCCTTGTATGAAAGCGTGTCGAGAATAGAGATCAAGCCCAATCAGGTCCCAAATGTCGGTTTGCAAAGTCTGCTTGACGAAGAGCATGGACAGGGTGGAGCAACGACTGAATTGGCCACAGAGCTACATGTTCTGCAAAGCGACTCCGTCATTTTTCAGACAGCGCAAAGCCTTAATCTGCAAAATATAATTATCCGCGGAAATTCTCGATATGCCAAAAATGAGGCCAATGGAGAGGTAACGCCACGTGTCTATACAGTCATGATCAAGTACATCAGAAAGAGGCTAAATGTATCCCAGGTTCAGGGAACTCAGATGATTGAAATAAGATACAGGAATCATGACCCTAAATTAGCTACGGATGTTGTAAATAAACTTGTAGATACTTATGCGGATGTTGATCTTCGATCAAAGTTTGAACGAACCATGCATGTGTCAGGATGGCTTCAAAAGCAACTCGATGACCTCCAGAAGCAGGCATCCAATGCACAGCAAAAGCTAGCCGACTATCAGAAAGAGCACAACATAGTAGGCGCAGATGAGAATTCAAACCTGACCATGCAGACGCTTGGACAGATTAGTGCAGATTTGGAGAATGCTGAAGCCGATAGAATTACGAAAGAAGCACGTATGAGAGAGTTTTCCAGAATGCCTTCAGATATGACAGCATTGATGGGAGATAACCCCACTCTTTCAGCGCTGCGCAACCAGTTAGCTGAACTACAGCTGCAGCGCACGCAGTTGGCGACAAAATATGGAGAAAATTATCCTAGAATGAAAGACGTAAAAGCGCAGATAGATAAAGTGCAAGCAAGTTATAACCATGAAGAAGATATTACGAAGAGGCAGGTGCAGAAAGAATATCAGGGCGCTTTGGCACTCGAGCAGGCGCTTCGAAGCCGACTCGATACGCAAGAGGAGGCTGCGTATAAGCTGAATGAGAATGAGGCTCAATACGCAATTCTTCGCCATGAAGCTGAACTGAACAGAGATTTATACGATACCTTACAGATGAGGTTGAAGGAGGCTGGAGTCATGGCTGGTTTGTCAGCCGCCAATATCTCTGTAATTGATCGTGCAAGAGTTCCGGCTTCTCCGGTTGCTCCGCAAAAAGGAGAAATAATAGCATTGGGTGCCCTAGGGGGATTATTTGTTGGATGCGTAATCGCATTTGTAATAGAGTCCATTGATGATCGCCTTCAAACCTCAGAAGAGGTGGAATCTGTGTCGTCACTTCCATCGCTTGCAACGATTCCGCACATCAGTGAAGAAATAGAAAAACGTAAAAATAATGACATAGATGAACAGGAAGAAAGGGCCCCAAAGTTACTTGAACTTACTGTAATGCATAGCCCAAAGTCCTCTGCAGCCGAGTCATACAGGGGGTTGCGCAGTGCCTTGCTTTTGTCGTCGACAGAATGCTCTCCTAAGATCATCGTGTTTACGAGTGCATTTCCAGGCGAAGGAAAAACAACCACTGCAGCAAATTGTGCACTAGTGCTGGCACAGCGTGGAGAAAATGTTCTATTGGTAGATGCCGACCTGAGAAGAGGAAGCCTTGGTCGCGTATTTGATGTGCAGAAAAGCGATGCTGGATTGTCCACAGTGATTGCAAATACCGGTGGAATTGGCGATGCCATAGAACTTGTAAAGGAGGTTTCGAGTCTACATGTCTTGCCTGCTGGGCCTAGGCCTCCAAATCCTGCAGAAATGTTGTCTTCAAGAAAAATGCAAGATCTTATGGCAGCTTGGCGAAAAGAATACGACAGGGTTGTCATTGATACTGCTCCAGTATTGGCAGTGTCGGATACCCAAACAATAGCCTCAATGGCTGATGCTGTAGTGGTTGTTGCCAGGGCGGGTGTTACACGTAGGCGAGCACTCATTCGCGCGCGCGACCTTCTTTGGCGGATAAATGTGCCAGTAACTGGCGTAGTGGTAAATGACGTAGATATGCGGCTCGAAAATTTCTATATATATAGATATGGAATGTATGGCTATCGCTATGGCTATGCTGATCGATACGGATATGCCGATGTAGAAAAAACGGACGGACAGGAAACCGATAAGAGCGGAGAACGAAATGCATAGTGTGAGTGAGTTCGTGGCTGCCGTAATTCTTGCTATTGTATGCGTGCGGAGTGCATGTCTGGGACAAGTTCTGACGGAAAATAATGCCCGAAAATTTGAAGCACTTCCTGTGCAGATAAGTTCAGGTGACATGGTTGACATTGCTGTCTATGATAGTGCAGATCTATCTGGAAGATATCGAGTAAGTGAGAAAGGAAATATCACTGTCCCATTGATAGGAACGATAAATATATTAGGCAAAACCGCCGAAGATGCGCAGGCTATAATTGAAGGTAAATATATTGAGCGCGATATTCTTAAGCCAGGAGGCGCTCGAGTGACGATTTTTATATCCGAATATGCTACGCAGGGAATCGTCGTTAGCGGAGAAGTGAAAAATCCTGGAATATATCCTGCACTAGGAGTACGCACGTTGAATGACGTATTAGCTTCCGCCGGAGGAACCACAGGTGCAGCGTCGTCCTCAATAGTGATAAAAAGAAGAAATGATTACAGCCATCCAGTTCTTGCGGAATATAATCCAACCGTGTCCGATCCAATAGTTCCAGAAGTACAGATTTATCCTGGGGATACCATAGTGGTTCCTAAAATAGGGATAATATATGTCGTTGGAAATGTAGCGCGACCAGGAGGGTATGTCCTTGATGCGCACACGCAGATGACAGTGGAGAAGGCAATTGCTCTCGCTGAAGGAGAGCGTGGCTCATCTTCACTAAATAAGGTTCAATTAGTCAGAAATGAAATTGGGGGTGCAAAAAATAGAATGATCAATTTGGCCAATATATATAAAGGTACAGAAAAAGATGTAAAAATGCAGGACGGGGACATATTATATGTCCCGCGCAGTAAGGCGAAGGCTGCAACATCACAGGCAATTATGTCCATGCTCGGAATGGGAATGAGTGTTGTTACTTACCGCGCTTCATATAAGTAGAATTCGGTGTCATCGATGGAATGTTCTTGTGCATAAACGGGGTGATGATGAGGCTTAGATTAATACAGGTATTGGCACGTCTTGATTCTGGCAGGTGCGGCGTTAGCGACCACGCTACCGCATTGGCGCGTGAGTTGATCAGCGAGTATGGTATAGAAACAATATTTATTGCCGTAAATTCTCGAGACAATAGCCCCTCTAGTTTTCCTTTGGTAGTCTGCTCTCCTGAGAATCTTGCAAATGTATGCGGGCAATATGCAGTAAGTGGACCATGCTCGGTTCTTGTTCATGTGAGTGGGTATGGATATTCACCTGATGGTGTTCCATGGAAACTGGCAAATGCGGTGAGGGAGATTCAGGATCGCAAGAACGCAAAAATTGCATCATACTTTCATGAATTGTTCTATGCAGGCAAGGAAGTATGGAAAAAAGCTTTCTGGGTATCATATAAGCAAAAGTCTGAGGTAATTAAAATTGCCGAGAAAAGTGATGCTATTTACACAAATACGGCATCTCATGCCGAGTGGATTCAGAGTCGTTTGCGGAGTAAAGTGTCTTGCAATGTGCAAGTTCTTCCAGTATTTTCGACCGTTGGAGAACCATTGTCTATCTGTAGTGGTAAAGACAGAAATCGTTCTATGGTTGTATTCGGTCTTGAGTCGTCAAGAAAGATGTCGTATAAAATCCTTCATGCGAATGAAAATGCACTTACGGCGATTGGAGTACATCAAATCATTGATGTAGGGCCTGGGTGCGCAAATGAAAAAGCATTTACAAATGTAGCGGTGGATAGGCTTGGACAACTTTCCATTGAAGACCTGTCATCGGTTCTTTTGAGTAATTTATATGGATTTGTGCCGCATGAGGCAACGTCTGCAGCAAAATCATCGATACTTGCGGCTTATTGTGCGTATGGCGTAATACCAATAATGCCCCACTCTTTCTATGGCAATATTGATGGACTAAAGGACGGCTACCAAGTGATGAGTTTAGGCTATGCGTCAGGTTGCAGTAGTATTGATTTTGATAATTATTCATGTTTATCTCGGCAGTGGTATTTAAAGCACGATATAAAAATGCACGCAAAAAAACATGCTGAATGGGTATATCGCAATCATCAACTTTATCAAAACCCGCATTGCGCAATCACGGTTCTTGAGAAATGAATAAAGTCATACTTTCACATTGCACAGGGAATCAGAACTCGCGTTACGCGTTATGCGCATTGGTCGAAAGTGATATGCTGTGCGAGTTCTGGACGTCAATTGCCTGGGATGCCTCTTCAATATTGAATAAAATCATTCCAGACACTTATGCCAAAAGTCTAAAGAGAAGATCCTTTTCATGCTCGCGTGGGATGTTGCATGCAGTACCCGTGCATGAAATTATGAGGCTGTTAGTGCGGAAATCTCCATGGCGAGAGTCGTATCCAAGCGAGGGTGCTTTTTCCGTTCATGGCGTCTATAGAAACTTTGATAAAACTGTTTCGCAGAATATTGCAGAATCAAAAGCTAATTTAATCTATGGGTATGAAGGCGGTGCACTTAACAGTTTTCGCAGAGCTAAAAAGATGGGAATTAAGACTGTATACGAAATACAGAGTAGCTATTGGTATTGGAACCAATATTTATTTAAGAATGAAGTGGAAAAATATAGCGAAAAACGAAGGATCCCCTCCGTATTGAAAGATTCGGATATTCATCTTAAATGGAAGGATGAAGAATTGTCTTTAGCTGATTATGTGATAGTTCCAAGTTGTCACGTGAAAAGTACGATAGGTAATGTTATAGACGAACGTAGAATTCGCGTTATGTTTTATGGGGCTCCAAAGGTAGAAGATGTAGAACATAGGTTTAGTGCTTATCCTGAAAAATTGCGCATACTCTATGTAGGTGGTGTTCATTTCAGAAAAGGAATTAAATATTTGTTCGAGGCATTAGATTTGCTGGAGTTTAAGGTAGAAGTCTGTGTTATTGGAAGGCTTGAGTCGTGGGATAAAAATATTATTGAGCGATTAAGAAGCGTAATTTGGTATAAAAGCATGGCGCATGAGGATGTTATTAAAATAATGCGTGAGTATGATCTACTTGTGCATCCTTCGCTGACAGAGGGATGTTCGCTTGTTGCTCTAGAAGCGCTTTCTGTGGGGCTGCCAATTATTGTTACAGAAAATAGTGGCGTTGCTGATATTATCCGAGATGGCGAACAGGGGTATGTTGTTTCTATACGCGATGCAGGCGCAATCGCAGAGAAGCTGTCAAAGGTCTATTGGCATAGAGAAGTTCTAAAAAAAATGTCAATTTCAGCGCAAGAAATATCCAAGAAAATGTCGTGGGATCGATATAAAAAATCATTTGTGAATAATATAAGATCAATTTTAGATGATGTGGATGAAGGTGTATTTTAGCAGTGCGGGATGTTCAATATAAGGGGTATGAATATTGCGGGGAGAAGAGAGGTGGAGAGCCTTGTATGGTAGATAACCTTTGCGAAGAATGTGGATTATGATCCTTATAGACATATCTATCAATTGCCGAGATAGATAGCTTTATTGAATATTCACCTAGATATTTCTCAGTAGGTGTGAGGCCATCATAGACTTAATACCGCGAAACTGTGATGTGGATGTTAGTCGGATAAGTGTTCTACTTAACAGGTAGAATGTTTGTCGAGTTTATGCAGTGTCCGGATGGATGGAAGCAGTGTAGGTCTTGGAACAAGAGTGGATAGGACTTTTCTGATCTGCAACGCATCGTACTGGATATTGAATACGCAACGTACCCATAGTGAGATATTAATGCAGGAATAGCATCTTCCTAAGGATGGAGATGAGGAAAACGATGAACTCTACCTCTTGTTATGAGTACATAGAAGTGACGCACTGCATGCTGAAATTGCAGCGACGAAAGCGAGTAGATAGCATGCTGGGAAAGTTATTGTGGACGTATTTCATTCTTCTGATATTTGAAGGTTCAATACGCAAGTGGATTGTTCCTTCGCTCTCAGCTCCGCTGCTCATCGTACGAGATCCAATAAGTGTGTGTATTGTCTGGGAATCAATACGAACTCACCAATGGCCCAAACAATGGTCTGTAATAACGGGACTGTTGACAGTAGTTTTTAGCTTGTTGTTGGTAATTCAGATAGTCTGGTGGAATAATGTATGGATCGCTGGGCTTTATGGAATGCGCTCGTATTTATTGCCGTTCCCTGTGGCTTTTGCGCTTGGAGAATATATGGATATGGAGGATGTAAAAAAAATAGCGAGATATACCATGTACATTATGGTTGTAATGGTTTTTATATACACAATACAGTACCGGTCGTCTAGTGGTTCTGCATGGAATGCTGGTGCGTATGAAGGCGCTACGCAAATAATGTACGCCGGTGATCACGTTCGTGCATCGGGAACATTTAGCTATAATGTTGGTGCTACGTACTTTAGCTTACTCGGTTTCTCGTTTATTTTATATGGAATTATTAATCGGGATTTTGTAAGTCGATGGCTACTTATGGCTGCTCTGTTTTCTCTGGTTGTATCGGTGCCGCTGGTCGGCGCGCGAACTTTGGTATATTTACTCGCTGTCGAGGCTATGTGCGCGATTGTGTGTTACGTAGTCTGCATCGGCAATTTCACAAAATCAATACGATATATAATCCCAGTAATTGCGCTAACTGTTTCAGCTTCGTTCTTGCCAGTGTTTTCTGATGCGACGAATAGCCTGGCACAGAGGTTTGTAAGTGCAGGAGCCAGTGAAGGAAATACGAAAAACGTCTTGACAGAAAGGTCTATGCAGCCATTTGTTGATGCTGTAACTTCTCTTAAGTCACTTTCAGATCCTCTCGGAGTAGGAATGGGACGTGGCGCAGCTGCAGTAACGGCTCTCCTGGAAGGGAAGGCGAGTTTTGTGGCTGGAGAAAGTGAGATATTTAGAAATATTATCGAGCTAGGCCCATATATTGGCATATTATATGCATTGTATAGAGTGCTATTGGCAATATATCTTCTTGCGTTATCAATTCAGAAAGCAAAAAATGAAGACGCTCTAGCTCTTCTGCTTGCGCCTCTAATGGTGATTACTACAGTGTGGGGAGTAATGGAAATGCCAACATTTCAAGGATTTATGGTTCTGTCTATTGCACTTACATTAGCTTCGTTGAAGTAAGCTCTTGAGATGATTTTCCTATGCCTTGTTGATCAGATGCTATGCTAGGCGCACTTTCCTGTGCTGGATATGAATGATCTCGTCTTTTGGGTCCTTTGATGAACTTCTCTAGCCATTCTGCAAGATTGCATAATCTCACACAGCAATCACGTGTAGAGTGTGTGGGATTGCGATAGATTTCTATAAGCTAATAAAGCATGCGGTAATTACCTGTTGAAAACATAAATAGTTGTTCACCTGGAAACAGATAGGAGATTTTGTGAAAATTTTAATGATCTGCATTAATTACTGGCCTGAGGTCGTAGGCATCGGGGCGTTTGCAACATACCGCGCTGAATATCTCGCAGAAGTGGGGCATGACGTGTGCGTGTGTACGACATATCCGTACTATCCAGAGTGGAAAGTCTCTCCACGGTATCGATGGAAACTTGCAAGTATGGATATAGTAAATAAAGTAAAAATACGCCGAAGCAAATCGTTTGTTCCATCCAAAGTAAATACAATTTCAAGAATCTTTCATGAGATAAGCTTTGTTGCAAGTTCATTTGTAAGTGCGTTGCGGTGTGGGAAGACTGATGTGATTCTTGTTTTGTCTCCACCTCTAGGTCTAGCAATGAGTGCGATTGTACTTGCGAAATTATTCAATGCTCCATTTGTGTTTGACGTCCAAGATGTGCAGCCTGATTCAGCCGGTGATTTGGGCATGCTTCCTCGCTGGATTGTTAAGTTTCTATATAAAATCGAAATACTTGCATATACACGTGCGGCACTTGTGACAACTATTACTTGTGGAATGAGGCAGAAAATTGCGAGCAAAGGCGTGCCTTTGGATAAGATAAAGCTGATAGAGCCTATAATGAACAATCGTCTCGCAAGTGATGATGTAATTAATATGTATAGATTTAAAAACAAATACAACCTGAAGCACAAATATATTGTTATCTATAGCGGAAATATGGGCATAAAGCAAGGACTTGATGTGATAGTTGATGCGGCAGAAATTAGTAAAGAAAATAAGTCTATCGTTTATGTGCTAATTGGGGATGGCGCTGACCGTGCACGCATAGAGAATCGCATTTCTTGTATGGGCCTAGATAACATACGATTATTGCCGATATTGAATGAAGAGGACTATCGCGGAGCCTTGGCCGCGAGTGCTGTGTGTCTCCTAACTCAGAAAAAAGGAGTATCGGAGATTGCTTTTCCCTCAAAATTGGTAACGTATTTGTCGGCTGGGTGCGCTGTTGCGGCGGCCGTTGACGAAGAATGCGAAGTTGCGCGTGTTATAAAAGATTCGATGGCGGGTGCCGTTTCTCCTCCGGAAGAGGCAGAATTGTTATATAAGTCAATATTGAATATTATAAAGTTCGATAGGGATGATTTTAAAATAAGGTCTCGCGCATATGCAAATGGCAGATGGAATTCCCATAGAATAATGCAGAATTTTGAGGGTACACTTCAGGAAGTCGCAGGAAAACGATAAACGCATCTTATGTCTTTAGGAGGCGTTATGCTGTTTCTTCGGTTAAGACGCGAATGCGCTATGTGCATATTGTCATTCGCTCTCTGTGCGCATGTTTTACCTTCTCAGCAGGGTAGCTCTGTGTGGAATTCACGCGCGATCCCTTCAAAGGCTGCATCGACCTGGGGCGAAACAAAATCGCAAATGGACAAGAGTAATATCGCAGATACGGCCATCAACCGTGCTGAATCTGATAGTGGGGATAAGGGCAAAAAAGGGTGGGGAGGGGGGAGCGCATGGACATCGTCGGGTACGATCAAGAAGGCAAAAGTGGTACATCAGCGAAGCTCGTTTACTGCTGGCAGTAAAATGTATAGCTCACGTCCTGCTGATGGCTCTGTGTCAAATACAAAGGCGGTAGGTCGGAATATACAGAGTTCTTATCGGATATCTATAGACGAATCTGTAATTCATGGTGAAAATAATCATGCGACTGTCTCTGCGGGTAATGGCATTGGTGGTAGTAATAAATATTTTGGTGGAAAAAATGCGGAGCATAGTATGTCTGTTCGGAATTATGGTAGGTCAAATAAAGGAAATAAATTGCAAGTTGGAAAATCTCCTGTAAAGGATGGATCTTCTGGAAATATTGGTGGAGTTGGAGATAGCGAGAGCGCGAGTATTTCAAAAGTCAATTCGAAGGAGAAAGATCATTATTCCGTATTGAGACCTCAACAGCTCAATGGTCGTATTAAGCCTGATACTGTGCAATCAAGAATACGAGTTCCTACTTTAGACACGAAGGCGCATGTTGGAACGCTTTCAGGCAAGTAAAATACGGTCCCTTGTTGTACTTTCTAATTTTCGATAAGGGGAATGCTTTGAAGATTGTTTTAATAGGAAACTATGAAAATGATCGTTCTGTGAGCATGACCATGTTCGCTCGATCACTTCAGAATGGCCTTATGTCGCTAGGTCACGAAGTGAAATATGTTGCGCCAAAAGCGGTGTTTGGATCTCCTGCGGTGGGTGGAACGATTGGTAAGTGGATAGGGTATATCGATAAATATATCCTATTTTATATTGTATTGAGGCGCCAGGTAGGCAATGCGGATGTAGTGCATGTATGTGACCACGGAAATGCAATGTACTGCCTCGCTTTAAGCAAGAATAACGTGGTTATTACGTGCCATGACATGCTCGCGATTCGTGGGGCGCTCGGGGAGCAGTGTGACTGCCCTTCTTCTCTGGCGGGGAGGTTTTTGCAGAAGTGGATATGTTGTGGGCTTGCTCGCGCAAGTAGGGTAGTATGCGTCTCCAAGTCAACGTTTCAAGATAGCTTACGCTTATTGAGACTCAAAAAAAATCCTACTGTGATCCTGAACGGGTTGCACAGCCCATTTCATGTGCTTGACTTTGAAGATATAAGGTGTCGGCTTAGTATGTGGCCTGCGTTGTTTTATACGCCATATATCCTGCACGTTGGATCAAATCTGAAGAGAAAGAATAGAGAAGGAGTGCTGCACATATTTTCACAAATCGCAAAATGCACGGATCTAAATCTAGTTATTGCTGGCGAACCCCTTAGCTCAGACCTTAGCAAATTAAGCCGCGATCTGAATGTTCAGAATCGTATCATTCAAATCGAAAATCCTTCGACGGATTCTATTGAGGCATTATATTGTCAAGCTGTTGCACTCTTATTTCCCTCCAGATTTGAAGGGTTTGGATGGCCTCCAATTGAAGCTCAGGCATGCGGATGCCCCGTAGTTGCAAGCAATATTCCTCCAATTTTGGAAACAATGCATGGTTCAGCGATATTGTGCCCAGTTGATGCTGAGGATGAAATGGCAGAGGGAATATTGCGCATGTATTATGATTTTCCTTTTAGAAACGAATTGATAAAGAAAGGACAGGATAATGTTCGCTCGAGATTTGGAACTTCTCGAATGATTAACGCATATCTTGATGTCTATCAGGAGGTTTGTCGTGAGAGGAATTAAAGGTCTAGTAGTGATTATTGCTGCCATGCTTCCATGGGCGATCAGGAGGGTATTACTATGCCGATTATGTGGATATAAGATTGAACGTTCAGCGTATATCTCAAGAGTTTCGATGGTAGTGCCTAATTATCTTGAGATGGGGATCAATGCGCGCATATGTTCTTTAACTGTTGTGAAAGGCCTGCAGTCTTTGATGGTAGGCGATCATGGGTTTATTGGTCCATTGAATTGGATCTATGGGTTTCCGATAAAATCCATGAGCCAGCATTTTCTTTTGAATGAAAACAGAAAAACGAGGTTAGTGATTGGCGTACATGCTGCGATTACGAGTCGGCATATTGTCGATTGTACAGATGAGGTTATGGTTGGAGATTACAGTATCGTTGGTGGGTATCGGACGCAGATTCTTACGCATAGTATTGATCTAAAGGAGTCACGGCAAAGTTGTACCCCTGTACGTATCGGGAGATACTGTTTTGTAGGGACCAACTGTGTCCTTCTTGGCGGAGCAAAACTTCCAGATTATTCTGTGCTCGCAGCACATTCAATGCTGGCGAATGCCTTCGAGAATCGCTATGTTATTTATGGAGGGGTTCCAGCTCGAGCGATAAAAGAACTTGATAAAAGCTATAAATATTTTTTACGCAGTGATGGCTACATATGGTAATTCGAGAGGATCATGCTGTTTCAAGTGCGATACGACCGCACATTGTATTGCGGTGGATGAACGTCGATGTCGAATTTATCAAATCAAAAACGCGACGCATATGGGAGTATTTTTCTCGTCAAGGAGTTACAGTAGCAGCGAATTTGCTGTACGGGCTTCTTTGCGTGCGTATTTTGCCCGTAGGGGAATATGCGGAATTTGCCGTCGTGTTCGGATGCGCAGGAACGCTTAATATCCTTATGGATAGCAATTTTTCGGGTACGATAATTCCCCTCATTGGGCAGCATGTATGCGATAGGGAATTGATCGCTGATTATGTTGCCTCACTTCGGCGGTTGGCGCATGTCGTATTTGCTGCGGTCGGTGTCGGCGTCGTATTCATGTTCCCTGTTTTTGTTCATCATCAGCATTGGCCCAGGCAGACGGTGCTGCTGATGACGGTCATGCTGTTAGTGACGTCATGGACTGTTCGAATTAGTGCGGCCTATGGTGCTGTTTTAATTGTAAGTCGGCGGCGTGATGCCTGGTATCGGAACCAAATGGTCGCCAGTGTCGGATCGCTTTTATTGCTGCTGGCATTCTGGCGCATGCATTATCTGAGTGCCTTCGTCGCGATTACGTTGAATATCGTCAGTATCATGTACGTCGCGTCGACAAATTATTACTGTGCAAAGCATATTCTCGGCACTGTAGGTCGTCCCAGTCTCGCCAAGCAGCGTGCCATTCTGCACCTGGCATTGCCCAATATTCCTAATGCGATTTTCTATGCCTTTCAAGGGCAAATAGCCTTACTGCTCATTACTGTGTTTGGGCATACGGGGGCAGTTGCGAGTGTCGGAGCTCTCGGTCGTCTATCGCAGATATTCGTTTTTTTTGGGCAGATGAATTTTTTGCTTCTTGAACCGTATTTTTCCAGTTTGTCCGAAGATAAATTTAAAAAGAATTATTTTCTCGCCGTGTTGGCGCAGGCTGCCATGTGCGCAGCGATTATCCTGGGTGCATTCGCCGTTCCAGATATGCTTTTGTGGATACTTGGCCATAACTATCGTGGACTTAGACTCGAAGTTTCATTGGCGGTTCTCGGCGCGACGCTATCCTATTTTAGCGGGGTCCTGTGGGGCCTGCATACGGCACGAAAATACGTTTATTGGTGGAATAGCATCTTGTATATCATCCTGACATTGCTGGTACAGGCGTGCTTTATCTGTAAGGCGGATCTGTCTTCTGTACGTGTGGCGCTAGAAATGAACATCATCACCGCGGGCGTGGCTCTTGTCTTGAATGCCCTGGCCGGCGCATACGGCATGATGCGGGGGGCGCGCGTACAGCCTGACATGGCTGAAGTCCATGGCGCATAGTTTGTCTGTGTATCGAGTGATCTGTTCTATCAATTCCTGAACAGATCACTTATGCCTGTGCTGGCCTACGTAACGCATGCTCAATGGCCCTCAGCATCTCGATCTCCGGGGCGGGTTTTCCGGTCCAGATTTCAAACTGGCGCGCACCCTGTTGCACAAACATTTCTATGCCACTAATGGTGGCGATGCCGCGACTTCTGGCTAGTTTCAGTAGAGGCGTTTCTATCGGGTTATAAATCATATCGAAGACTAACCCGGCATTGAGCTCGTCTTCGCCGATGGGTAACTTCTGCTTGATGCCGCTCATGCCGCACGGGGTCGTATTCAGCAGCACATCAAAGTGCTGCTTTTTGAGTTGCTCGTGTTTCAGCGCCTTGGCCTTGGCCTTGCGTGCCAATGCCACGGCGGTTTCGTGCGTGCGGTTCACGATAAAAACTTCCGCGCCCTGCTCTGCAAGGCCAAAAACGGCAGCACGCGCCGCGCCGCCAGCGCCGAGCACGGCAATTTTTGCGCCCGCCAGTTTCAGCCGTTTTTCCAACGGGCGCACCACGCCGGCAACATCCGTATTGAAGCCATAGAGTTTGCCGTCCGCTCCGGTGCGCAACGTGTTGCAGGCCCCGATCCGTGCCGTGAGCGTGTCCATATTGGCCAGATACGGCAAAACCTCCTGCTTGAGAGGCATCGTCACCGCTGCCCCGCTCAGAGGCAATTCGCGGACAAGCGACAACAGATCTTCGAGTGACTTTACCCGCAGCGGAAGCATGATGCCGTTCACGTTTTCGCGGCGGAAGGCGGTGTTGTGCATCAGCGGCGAAAGACTGTGGCCGATCGGGTTGCCGGCTACGCCAAAGATGCGCGTTGCAGAGTCAAGCTGATCGATGCGGTAAAGATCACGCAGCGCGCGTGCGGTGAGCTGGCCCGGTGCCGTACCTGCGCCATCGTCGGGTGCGGCAAAGGTAAAAACGCCACCCGCGCGTGGGCCGAGCACGCGGCTCACAATGCCTTCCTCCCCCATCGCAATGCCCACAATCTGCGTCGCCAGTGAGCGGTCTTCAATCAGCCGCAGCACCTCAAGATTGTCCGCGAGCGTGCGCGCCGTCGAGACCACCTTCACATAATCAGGCGCAAAGGCTTCGATGCGCTGCGCGGCGATGGTCAGGTTCTTGGTGCGTGCAAAGTCGTGGTAGCTGACGAGCAGCAGCGCGCCTGCGGCGTGAATCTCCGCGCGAAACCTCTCAAATTGCGCGGATTTGGCTTCTTCGGCGGACTCGATCTCCAGATCGACAATCTGGCTGCCTGCCTCGGCCGCGCCCTTCAGGATCTCCAACTCTGCAGCCAGAGAACCGGAAAATGAACCGCCATGCGGCTTGCGTCGACAGGTCGAGATCACCGTCAGCTCGCGGTGTTGGGTCAGGAATTTTTTTAACTCGGGCAGTGCCGCAGCGGGCTTGGGCAGCGAATCCAGGCGCAATTCCAGAAACTTCGTCTCTTGTCCGGCCTGCGTGGCGCGTTTCCACAGCTCCGCGGCATTGTCTGCCTGCAGCGCGACGCAGAGTTTCGGCAGATGGGGCCGTGGCGGCGCAGCGACCGGTTGCGCGGTTTCCTCGGAAGCGTTTTTTCGCGTGTGCTGTGCCATAGCCCTCAATTCAGGCATCTTAAGCGCGATTGATTGCAGATGCAACCATGTTTTTGCGAGAAAACCGTAAAAAGGAATGAAAACGGAAGAATTTGGTCTGAAATCTGCGCCACACCCTGTCAGGAAGGCGTGGCGCTGGGGCGCTCTAGGGTGTATCGACATATATCAACTGCCAGCGTTGCGAGGAGAAATCGGGCCAAACGCGAAGGAGGAGGCAGCTTTGGTCACCCCCAAGCAACGACGACGACAAAGTGTGGCCCGATTTAACCCGCAACCCGAAGGGCTGGGGCCAATTTTTCCGATCTCGACGTCGCTCCTCGCTAGGAGATACCCGATATCCGTCGCTCGTCGCTCCTTGATCTCGAAAAAATTGGCTCCCAGCGCTGACTAGCTGCTATATGTCGATACACCCTAGAGCAGGGCTGGCCCCGGTACAATAGATCCATGCTTGGCGATCTTCGACCGCTTTTTGGCTATATGCGCCGCTACCGCTGGGGATACGTGGCGGGCATCCTTTCCTGCGTCTGTACGAATGCCATCTGGGTGCAGTTTCCGCGCGTGCTTGAGAGGGCGATTGACGCCATGCAACGGCACGAGGCAACGCGGCAGAGCATTCTTCTGTTTGCCGGATTGCTGGTGGCCATCTCGGTGGTCAAGGGCGTCTTTCTGTATGCGCAGCGTTGGATACTGATCGGCATTTCGCGCGAGATTGAGTTCGACCTGCGCAATGATCTGTTCCGCAAGCTCGAAGCGCAGGATACGGATTTCTATCGCCGTTACCGGACCGGCGACATCATGGCTCGGATGACCAACGACCTGAATGCGGTGCGCATGCTGCTCGGGCCGGCCTTCATGTATAGCATCAACACGATCTTCTTCACGGTCGGCGCGCTGGTCTTTCTGCTGCGCATCAGCCCGTTTCTGACGCTGGTGGCATGGGCGCCGATGCCGGTGGCAAGCATCCTGATCCAGTATTTCGGCAGTCGCATTCATACGCGCTTTGAACGGATTCAGGCAAGCTTCTCAGACATCTCGGCACAGGCGCAGGAAAACTATTCGGCGGCGCGACTGATTCGTGCCTTCGCCCGCGAAGAGGCAGAGATTGGCCTGTTCGAGCGGCTGAACCGCGAGTACATTGGGCGCGCGCTGAAGCTGGCGCAGTTGATGGGCATGCTCTGGCCCTCGCTCGAATTCATCCTGGGCATTTCAATGATTCTGACCTTGCTGGTGGGTGGCCATGAGGTGCTGGTGCACCACATGACGGTGGGCCAATTCGTCGAGTTCAACACCTTCATGATCATGCTGACCTGGCCGATCATCGCCATTGGCTGGGTCATTAACATCTTCCAACGCGGCACGGCCTCGGTAAAGCGCATTGATGTGTTGTTGCGCGAGGAACCAGCGATTGACGACCGGTTTGCATTGGCATCGCTCGGAGATGGCACGACGTTGAAGGGGGACATTGAGTTCCGCCATCTCGACTTCAGCTATGGCGAAACGAAGGTGCTCAGCGACATCAACCTGCGGGTTCCGGCCGGCTCGAGCCTGGCCATCGTTGGCC
>WSSedL1CaDRAFT_10000749_pt1 | contig 21771 bp, 11 predicted proteins | sample WetSurSL1Cattail_FD_9464 | JGI IMG/M metagenome (IMG submission 9464)
GGTTCGCCATAGCTTATAAAAACTCGCCCCCTGTCTGTTTTCCAGCCCGGTTTAGCTAGCGAGCCGTATTTTTCATTGCTTTGCTGAATTCTTGCTAAATAGCTAATGTAGTAATCATTTCTTGGCGATGAAGGATCCGTATTTCTTCTTTTCCAAAATTGATAAAGGAAATCCCTTTTCCCTTCTACGCTTTTAATTTTGGCGTACTGAGTACGTTCAACAGGAAACGAGATATACTTGCACTTGTTAAACAAATCGTCGCATTCTTCAACTGACATAACGCTAAACTCGCTGCTTATCAAGTCTTTATCCATACCTTTAACCATAGCAGTATCAACTACTGTAGGATTATATACAAAAAATCTTTTAGAAGAATTTATACCGGTATTATTAACAGAATCATATAAGCTTAAAACTAAAGTATAAGTATCTGAAGGCAATTTTGTCGCATTTAACGTACCCACTTCAACCCTGGCTTCTTTAATCCTTCTTATTGATTTTGTTTTATTTATCACAGTTTTTTTTCTGCTATTTAATACTGTAATGATTAATTTCAGATCATTTTCCGATGTATCTTTCTTAAGATTATATATTTCCGTGTAGTAATAAACAACAGGCTGCGTAACCCCAAAAACCGCGGTTGGCAAAGGAGTAACTTCAAGACTATTTTTATAAAATATCGAGTTTTTATTAGCATTATCCTGCAATATATTCGAAGCAAGTTCAATATCGCTCAAAGACATTTTAGTTGCATACTCATTTTTTATATCAATGATTTCTTTATACTCAGACGCGCTTTTGGGCAAATTAACGTCTCGTCCTCTTACTGAACAGGTATAAACGCCTTTGGGAATAACAAAACTTATAACTCCAACAAGGCTTTTGCTTGTTTTAAGCTCTATGCTATCGGCTATTGAATTTGATACGCGCCATTCTTTATTCACTATGAACTTCTTTGAGGCTGTATCTTGTATTTCAATTTTCATTAAAGCTTCTACATTAAGACCTGAATCGCTCTTTACAGCCTTTAGGCTGTTCTGGTTGAACGAGTAATAAAGTTCTACATAACAGGAAGAGCTGTCATATCCAAATGTGGCAAAATCGAAATCAAATACTATTTTTTTTACCTGCGCAAAATTAATATTGGAGATAAAAAGGAGAGCAAGAAATAAAATTATCTTTTTCATATTACTTCAATTAATTAATAATAAAATAGCGCATTATAAAAATACAAAAATGTAATTCTGATTCAAACCAAAATACCATCGCTTAAAATAAAAAAGCAAGGCTGTCCCGCTTTATCGGGGCAGCCTTGCTTTAAACTAACGAGACGCCAAATATTGTATTAGAGAGCTAATTTCACTGTAAACACATGATTGGCAGTCGGGAAATCTTTTACGCTTCTGTATGCGTAATCAAATGTAATCGCAATCCCTTCAGTCATACTATAATTAACTCCTGCGCCGCAGGCAAAACCATAAATAGACTGTGAGGAATTCTCAGTAAGCATGTTATAACCGCCGCGTAGGTATAATGTCTTCATAAAACTATATTCAGCTCCAAAAAGCAACTGATCTTCGCCGGCGTTATTGCTTCTAAAAGCTGCGCCAAAAGAGACGTTATTTTGTTCATTTATTTTATGATCGTAAGCAATGCTTAGTTCATAATAACTTGGCAGGTTAAACTCCTCAGTAACTGCATAATAAGCTCCAAGGGCGCTGCTTGGATTAGAATTTGGGACGTTTGTTCTAACTTCCAAATCCTGACCGCTATAAGACATATTGGAACCAATATTTTTTACAGCTACGCCAAGAGCTAAATGATACGGGAAGCGGTACTGAACTCCAAAATCAAGACCAAATCCGTTAGCAGATGCATTCATAATTCCTTCATGAATTAATTTTGCATTAAAGCCAACAGAAACTCTGTCAGTAATTACCTTGGAATAAGTAACAGCAGCCGTAAAAATTGACGGGGAATAATTAGCCCCGGTGCCTTCAGGCGCGTCATTAGTAGTAACGGGAATATTACCCATATCTACTGTTTTGAACGAAAATCCCAAAGAACCTAAAGATCCTACCTTTGCTCCAACGGCTAAGTAAGAGATATTAATATCGGCTAAATACGACATATACGAGAACTCCGCTTCAGGACTCCCCGCAAGATCTAAACCTGCCGGATTATAATAAATAGATTCAACTCCAGTAGTGTTCGCTAAAAAAGCGCCTCCTGTAGCTATACTGCGAGCGCCAACGGGAATCAGAAGCTGATCCGCGCCAGTTGTGCCTTTTCTTGCCACATCGCCTGCGCTTGCAATTCCTGCGTACACGAAAACCACCGCAAGAAATACTAACAATTTTCTCATATTAAAACTCCTTATTATTTCATTAAGAGCTGGCGGGATATGTTTACCCGCCCGCCTAGTAATCCTAATTAGTAATTTCTAATTTGTTTCTGTGGCAAAATTACGCCAAACTTAAGCACCTTATCTCCAAAAGTAGGAGAAGATACAATAGCCATATACATTCCAGAAGCTACTCTTAAACCTGATTCATTTTTCAGATTCCATGCTAAGAAAGGAGATGTAACGCCGTCTTTTTTATCTTTCTGCGTTAATGTCCTTAGAAGCGAACCAGATAACGAATAAATCTTTACAGTTACGTCAGTAGGAAGATTTGTAAACGTTACAAACGGATCATCTGGATAAGCGTCGGTAGTGTAGCTTGTAGCCGGATTATATGCAAACAACGGATTAGGGTAAACATTAACTTTATTGTAAATGTTTTTCCTTGCGTCTGTACCCAACTCGCCATTTGCGTTAGTTGTAAAAGTAAACTTATCACTATTTGTATATGGATAAGTCATAAGTGGAAGTGTTAATATATCGCCGTCAGTATAGGCTGAATTAGCGTTTAGTTTTTGCATACCAACTACATACATGCTATTAAAGAAATAAGATTTCGCAATTTTTCTTTGTTGATCTGTTACTCCAATTGCATCAGTCGGAATAGTAAAACCATTCTTTATATCGCCCCAAACTGTTTTAGTTCCGGTAGTAGTTGTAAATACACCTCCGGTATATTCTTTCTGGCTTCCTGTAGGATCATAGTCTGCGTCTAAGACAAATATATATTCCTGCGATTTTAATAGCGAAGTTTTAGGATCCCATACGCCGTCAGGAGTTCCGCCTTTGTCAGTTCTTCTCTCGAGGAACGCTACGGCTAATTGCCTTTCTTCATTATATTTATCGTCTTTTACCCAGGCCTGGAACGGTACGTCTACAAAACCCTGCCCTATTAATTTAACATTAGAATCTTTTCCTACAGTATCTGCCGCCGTAATACCGCCGGCATATCTAGCCGAAGCTAAACCGCTAGGACCAGAACCGGCTATACCGGCTATGTATCTATATGCTTTACCAGTTTTACCAAATCTAAGTTCAACCTTCCGTAATCTATCGGCTCTGATTGCAGTAGAACGCACGCTAGTAAGGCCTTCAATATCGCCAGTTGCAACTTGCGTCTTTGATAAATCTGAACCTACATAATATGCGCCTGTTCCATCAGCAGAAAGAAAATCTTTGAACCACTGATTTTTTGTAGGAGCATAAACCGGACTATTTAAGTACGGAGCTACTAATTTTACTCTTGGTAAAAAGCCTTCAACTATTTTGCCTGAATAGTTTGTTGAATCATAGTTATATACTTCTGAAGAATCGATTAAAACAGCGTTAGTCGTCTTATTTGTTAACCTCCAGAATGTATTGTATGCTGTAGTCGCAGATGAATCAATAAAGAAATCGACCTGATAATTATTACCAGTCAATTTTGATTTGTCGGCTACAAGATACTTAAAAGCGCCAGCTGACGCGCCAGAAGTTTGTTTTGCATCTCCGCCGGCAGAAGCAGGCGTATAAACGTCTGAACCATAAACAACTCGAATTGTTTGCGATTCGAACTCATCGATTCCAGAACCGGAAATATCTTCATAATCGGCTAATCGGCCGTCAAAAATCTTATTGTTTTTGTTTACAAGATATCTATAGTTTAATGTGTTATGAGTAACTACAAAGAAGTACTCATGCCCTTTTACCAATGGACCGCCTGTAATAGGGTCGGATGTTATTCTTAACTTAATTCGGCCTCTAGTAGGATCGGCATACAAAACTGAATCCAGCTTGTTAGACGCCGCCGCCTCAGGAATTATTTTTGCTACTCCGCCATCGCTTTGCAACTGATAAATTGCTTTAAGCGAGTCATTTAATTGATAATAAGCAATAACTTTTGAATTAGTTACTCCTTCAATTACATCGGCTTTGCTGCTTGTAGCGTAGGCTGTAACATAAAAACCATGCGTGTGTCTGTCAATATCAAGCACATTATCAACAGCTCTATATGTTATTTGTTTATTTGTCGTCCAGTCAAGATCGATAAAACCGTCACCATTTGTAGCCACTGGTTTTACCTGTGGAGGAGCTGGAGGCGAAGGGAAATTATTATCAAAAACTTTCTGGCACTTCAAATCATTTTCTTTTGCTACAGTAACGCTGTTAAGGCCTGAAGTTCCCTGGCCTATAAGGTATGCGACTACTATATTAATCGGTTTGTTTTTTTCTAATTTAAAAGGTCCGGAATTAGACATCTGTCTTTGGTCATAAGGCGTAGTATTTAACCAGCCTGTTCCCGCTACCGGGTCGCCTGAGTACATAAATTTAGGGTCTACCTTACCGCAATCGGAGAATGTAGCTCCATTGCCAAAAGCCCATTTACAAGGATTAACAGGCGTTCCATCTTTGCCCATTCCGCCTATAAGATATTTCCTCAATTCATACTGGCTCGAAGGATCTCCGTGAGTCGGGTGAGACTGCATATACTGAGTAAATGAAGTTAACGGCAAGTTTTCTGCTCCGGGTATCGTATCAATTCCTAAAACTTTGCCTTTAACATTATATGCATATTTAAGCGGAGTATCTATCCCTTCATCGTAAATACCATTATTATTGTTATCTTTAAAAGTAACGCCAGGTATGTATGAAACAGGTCCCTGGAAAAAGTCTACCATAAAACATGGCGGATTAGAACCCCATAACTTATCAGCGCTGATCTGGTAAGTATAAGCGCAGCTCAATGTAGTATCGCAGCCTACCAAATCGTCATTATAATCGCCCAAATCAGGATCGCAGGCTATTGAGAAATACACAGAGTCCAACACGTCGGCAACTTTGCCTGTGTTTACAAGACTGTATCTAAAGAATAACATATTGCCTACAATTGCTTTAGAAGAAAAGCCAAATACAGTCTGTCTTACTTCTATTCCCTGTGGATCCACATCAGTAAAAGTACGTAAGGCTTTTGCTTTGCCGTCATTATAAACGCACCATGCTGTAAAATCGCCAATCAAATCAGGTCTGTCTTCATCGGCATCCCAAACTCCATTGCCATTTTTATCAACCGGATTATAAATACCGTCGCCATCGCCGTCATAAAAACCTGCGCCGTTAGCAACCGCATCTTTCCAATCCTGCCAGGAATCGCCAAAAGGCACATCTTGAGAGGTAACTAGGTACATTCTGTTTTTACTGTCTGACACCGAAGAACCAACCGGTCCAGGGACGTAATCATTGATTCTAGAAGCGCTCATTACGCCGTTGCCCCACTGTTTGCGAGTCGTATCCTTCACTGAAAAGCCCGACATAAAAAAACCGCCTGAGAAAAGGAATTTTATTCCCTGAGACCTTCCTCCCAGATCGTTCACGTCGCCAATTATACCTTTATTATCAATTGGGACTGATAAATTATTATAGTCCAGCAATAGATAATCTGAATTAATTTTTAAAAGCTTGTTCATCCCTTTTTTACCGCTTTCGCTATTTGCTCCAAAAGAAAAAACAGCGACCGTCAGGAGTAAAACAGGGAGTAAGCCGTTTTTTAACCTGAATAATATATTAATCATATCTAAATTTCCTTTAAATGAAATTACTCAATTATAGATTTATACCTGAGAAACTAACTTTTACTCCCAACTTAATCAATCTTGGAATTCCATAGTTGGTAGGATTTCTTTCAAGAGCTTCGTAATCGCTTATATAAGATGCGCCTCTTTCTTTAGCCAAAGCAGCACCAGCTGCGGTAGAAAGATAACCTGATGTGTTTGCGCTTCCTGTGGAACGATATACCGAAACAACGTTATCCGCATCTAATACGTTTTCTATCCAAAGGTAAGGGGTAATTACGGCATTATTGAACAGCGTAAATGTTTTTTCAAGTTTTAAATCTAATCTGCTTGAACCAGGCCCATAAGCCGAGTTAACATAACCTTTTGTTTCTCCTAAATTAGTCGCTCCTCCAGGAGTAATGTTTTCTGTTTCAAGCGGAGTATAAGGTCTGCCGCTATTGAAAGAGAAAATAAGACTTAACGATGTTTGCTCTAAGAATCCAAGATCGCCTTTAGGCACTAAGAAGTCTAACGTTGCAACGCCAGTATGTCTCTGATCAAAATCCAACGGAGCAATAACAATAGGAACTGGGTTATCGCCAGTATTTCTAAAAGCCGCCGTAGTAGCCGAACTAGTAGAAGAGCCGGTTCCTTCAGCAACTGAATATGTATAATCAAGGTCTAATGTAAAATAGCTTATTCTTGCAACATTAAGCGTAATAGCAAGTCCTTTCACAGTTCCAAAGTCTCCATTTGAGGGGCCATAATACTTTAATGTTTGAGATCCTACCGCTCTTTGGAAATATTTAACAGTAGTTCCAACTAATCCTTTTGTATTTTTGTAGAATGCAGTTAAATTTATTGCAGCTACGTTATCGCCAAGAATCTGTCTGAAACCGACTTCATACTGAGTAGTAACTTCAGAACTAACATTACCAGTATTAACGCCGAGATTTTCGTCAGAAATTAACGCTTTCAAAGCGCTAACAGACGTATAAACGTCTTGTAAATCTGGTTCCTGAACAAATTTTCCATATTGTGCATGGAAAACTGTACCGGCGCTTATTGGGAAGCCAAGCCCGATTCTAGGAGAAAAAATAACTTCAGCTTTTTTCTTTACAAAGTCAGCCGCGTCAAAAATATTAGGATCTCCATAAGCATAAGGCAGGCTTTCATTTCTTAACGCATCAGCCTTTGAATCAAAATAATCCATTCTCAGACCGGCATTTATAACCAAATCGCTAAGTTCAAATCTATCCTGTAAATACGCATAAGCGATAACAGGTTTTTTAGGCGCTACAGCTACAGGAGTAGATTCGCCATCGTATACTTTATAAACATCGCTATTCGCAGTATTCTGACCTGTAATATCATAGCCAAAATAATATGGAGACGCATTTACAAGTCTTTCTTCATAGCTTTTGGTATCTTTATCTATAGCTACGCTTACTGGAGCAATGCTATAATATCTTAAAGTTGGGAATTTCAAACCTCCGCCAACTTCAATAAGGTGATTATCAATCTGCGAAGTGAAGTCCAAATCTGCGCTTAAAGTAGAAGTGTTTTGTTTTTGATATCCATTTGGAATTCTGCCTTTAGCATAAAACAACTGAACATTGTCTAACGAAACTTGCGAGCCCTGTATAGGAGCATAGTATGACGTATCTCCATAAGCTTCAAGATTGTTAAATAAAACTCCATCTCCATATTCATAGCTATATAATTTATATCCAAGGACTAAATTCCAGAATGAAGTTTTGCTTAAGTTATCGCTTAATCGGGCGCTATAAGAATAATTGCTTGTTTTAGTAATCTGATTATGTTCAGAATTATTCTTTGCATAAGCGTGATTATATGTTTGAGCGTTTCTTGTATTAATGTTTGCGCCAAAGCTAAGAGTGAAAGGATTAAAATTACTGAATGTTTTTGCAGAATATCTCCAAACGCCCGCTGAGTTATGAGGTAAAACATCCGTATCTATCCCGGCTGACGGAATAACCAAAGAAATTGCTCTTGGGCTTTGATCTAAATACCATCCGCGTTCGCCCGAAATAAATATAGTATGATTTGAATTGCCCGGAATAATTGGACCGCCAAAAGTCATATTATATTGATTAAATCCGTATGGATCTGTAAAAGTAGAAGTTAACGCATCGCCTGTAATCGCATAAGTAGGATCGCCTCGTTTAGTTGTTACGTTAACGATACCTGATTGGGCTGCGCCATATTTGGCTTCATAACCGCCTATCTCAAACGATATCTGGTCAATTGCGTTGTTGCTTACCTGAGAATTATTACCTCCGCTATATAAATCATTTTGAGCAACGCCGTCTACAATATAAAGCACTTCGTTGCCTCTGCCGCCTCTTACGTTAATTGTAGCGTTGCTGGAAGCTCCGCCGCTTCCTTCGGCAATTACTACGCCCGCCTGTAAGGAGGCTAACTGCTCAATACCTTTAACAGGTATACGGCTAATTTCCTTTGAATCAATTACCTTTGTAGTATTTGTAGATTTCTCTTCAAAAAATTTCTTTTCGCCGGTAACCACAACTTCGTTTAACGAAATTCCGGTAGACAAATCTGTATTTAATTCATAAGTAATACCTGAAACTATGCGGATATTTTTAATAACCTTTGACCCATAGCCTACAAAACTAAAACGAATTTCATATGTTCCCGGAACGATGTTCAGGACGAAATATTTACCGTCAATATTCGTCGCAGCGCCCAATTCCGTTCCCACGATTACAACATTGGCTCCAATTAACGGTTCTTTTGTCACAGCGTCTACAACCGTCCCTGAAAGTTTACCTACGCCGGACTGTGCTGATACCTGAAACGAACCGCTTAAAAGAATGCCAAAAATAAAGAAAGTAGTTAGTAAAAGTCTCTTCATCTTAATACACCAATTTTTGTTTAAGTGAAAGTTTTTTATGTAGAAAACAAGTTTTCAACCCTGTTTAATACTCCCAAAACAACTAAGCGGGCAGTATATTTCAGCCGCCCGCTTAATCAATTTATCAGTAAAATAAGATTTACTTTAGAAGCATCATTTTCTTTGCGCTTGTATATTGACCAGCGTTTATAGAATAGATATACATACCTGAAGCTAATTTTGACGCGTCAAACGTTACATTATATGCTCCGGCATTCTTTACTTCATTTACTAAAGTAGCTACTTCTTTTCCAAGAATATCATAAACTTTTAGAACAACTTTACCAGTTGAAGGAACAGAATATTTTATGCTTGTGCTTGGATTGAAAGGGTTAGGATAGTTTTGATTTAATTCAAAAGTATTAACCGTCTGTTTAGTATCGTTAACTCCTGAAATTGCTACTGTATAAGTATTTGCTGATACAGAAATTGTGGTAGCTAACGTAGAATCCGTATAAGGACCTGTTGCTCCAGATACATATGCAGAAAAACTGAAAGCAGTAATCTTATTACCGTCTTGAGCCAGATAACGAGCTAAATGGGTTTCAGAGTTATTGATTGAATCTGAGTTTGTAATATTAACAGGAGTAGACCATTCGCCATTCAAAGTTCTGTATGACTGGTATACGTCTAACCAAGGGATATTTGTTTTGCCTACTGGAGGCATAGCCCATTGAGCAAGTAAAATGTCGCCTGCTTTATTTGTAGCAAGATATGTTGCAGCGCCAATCTGACCAAGACCTGGGCCTTGACCATAAACGTCATCTGGGAGTTTATCAGCAAGAATTTTTGCGTCCCATGTAGTTGCTGATGTTTGATATACTTCTACTATAGTAGCTTTCCCTTCTACGCCGTCAGTTACATCAATAGTATCTACTGCTGCAAAAATAAAATGTACAAAACCATTTTTATCTACATTAAGATCAGCTTCAGCAGTTAAAGTACTTGCATCTGTTGTTTTTGAATCAAACATACCTACTAAATTTCTAGCTTTTATAGCCGGAATTTTTCTAAAATCAACAATATTCAAGTTGCTCCATGTAGCGCCATTATCTGTTGATGTAGCATAAGCAGGTAAAACGCTATGGAATAATGTGTCAGAAACTTTAAATGTTCCAATCTCTCCAATATATTGTACGCCGTTTCTTGAAGCAGCGCCTGCTAAATAAATGAAAGGGCTATCGCTTCTATATAAAGAAGTGTCATCAAATTGAGGAGGGCTAACTTTTTCAACAGTTACAAAATCCTGAGTTCTGAATATTGTATATTTAATATTATCAGTCTGATATCTAGTCGCCCAAAACATCCAAGGACTATTATCGCTTGCCCAGGCAGGCATATCGGAGCTGTATAAATCTTCAGCTGGAGTCTCAGTAACGGCATAAGGCGCGTTGTTAGCAAGAGGCTGATCTGCAGCATAGCCAATATCGCCAAATGTTCCTGCAGCGTTTAACTGTGGCCAAGCAAAAAAGGCTGTTGTTTTTGAGATATCGCCGCCGGTAGGGTTAGAAATAGCCATGCCTGGATATCTTCCTTTAGCAGAAACGCTGCCATTAACAGGAACTGTTGAACGAACCCATGTTTTCCCAAAATCTGTAGAATAATTATACCATAAATATCCGCTGCCAGAATAACCTGTAGGATATGTTGTTGCGCCGCCGCCTCTGTGTACTAAAGCTAATACTCCAGATGCCGGATCAAATACCAAAGGACGAACAGTTGGAGTTGCCGCTCCAAATGCATTTCCCATTGTATCTACAATAACCCAGTTGTCTGACTTAACAGAAGCTGGAGCTGTAACGCCGGGTTTTGCAGCAGTCTTTTCAGCGCCTGGCGCGTCAATTAATAATTTCGCCTGTTTTTTTGCTACATACTTAACTGCGCTATTTGCATTTTGCGCCTGTGCAGCAAAGGGTATTAGCAAACCTACCATCAAAGCGACAGTAATTTTCTTTAACATAACTTTCTCCTTAATTAATAAATAAAACAATGAAATGAAAAAAAATCCTCTCCGGATTTAGAGACAATGCAACATCCCGGCGCAATATATAAAGTAAAATATAATTAAAGTTAATAACTTATCATTTTTTCTAAAAATGTCAATAACAATTTTACCTATAAAATGAATTTATAACCTTTAAGATATTATATTAACCGTTCATAAATAAACGTTTTTTAATTTAAATAATAATATCAGAAATAAAAAAACCCTTCAGACTAAAACATCCGAAGGGTTATAATTACTTTAATATTTGTTTAAACTAATCCGTAATCCTCCGGAATGATAAATTAATCACTTCCTGGAGGCAACAGCCAGATAGAATCGCCATATTTTCATTTTTCAATTTCATGCTTTACAAAAATAAATATTTTTTGTATAAATATCAAGCTGATTACAGTTTTTCCTTAAATTATTTAGCTCAATCTAATCGTCTCCCTTTTTTTAAGGAGGCGATTAAAAATGAGCGTTAAATTTTTCAATTAGAATCTTTCTTATATCTTTACCGAATAAACGTTGTGAATTCCTTCGATTGAAGAAATTGCCTCGACTACTTTTTTATCTACGTTATCGTCAACGTTAATTACGGTTAAAGCTTCTTTGCCTACATCTAAACGGCCTAACGAAAGCCCTGCAATATTTATTTTCGCTTCGGCAAGTATGCTGCCAACTTTTGCAAGCATGCCTGGTTTATCAGTGTTTGAATAAAATATCATATTGCCTTCAGGTCTCAATTCCAAATGGAATTTATCAATATATTCTATTCTTATTTCGTTATTGCCAAATACAGTTCCAGCAAGCAAACGTTTTCCATTCTCTGAAACAAACTCTACGCTTATTAAAGATTTATAGTTTACGTTTGAGCCGGATTTAGTTTCATTCAAAACTATTCCCATTTCTTTTGCTAAGAACGGAGCGTTAATCAGGTTAACCTGTTCGGCTATCTTTTTAGAAAGGAATCCTTTAAGAGTAGCGGTAGATAGCAAAGTTGCCGACGAGTGTAAATTTTCGCCGCTATAATTTATATTTATACTTAGCAGTTTGCCTTGTATTAACTGCGCATGCATAGCGCCAAGGCTTTCGGCAAGCTCTACATAAGGAAGAATTTCTTTATTCCCTGAAGCCTGAATAGCTGCGGCGTTAACTGCGCCTTTTGCTATATCTGAATTAAATAAGTCTACAATCTGTTCGGCTATCTGCACAGCTACTTTTTCCTGAGCTTCTTCGGTTGACGCGCCTAAGTGAGGCGTGCAAACTACTTTAGGATTGCTTACAAGAGGGCTATCTTTTTCAGGCGGTTCTTTTACGTAAACGTCAAAAGCAGCTCCGGCTACCTTGCCTGATTCAAGAGCTCTTACAAGTGCGGCTTCTTCAATTATTCCGCCTCTTGCGCAATTTATAAAACGAACGCCGTCTTTGCATTTTTTAATTGATTCGTCATTAATCATGTTTTCGGTTTGCGCGGTTAACGGAACATGAACCGTAATAATATCCGCGCGCGAATATAATGTGTCGAGGTCTACTACTTCAATACCAAGCTTTGAAGAAACTTCAGGTCCTAACAAAGGATCATATCCTATTGGGATCATTCCAAAGCCCTGAGCTCTAATGGCAACTTCGCGGCCAATTTTACCAAGTCCGATAATGCCTAAAGTTTTTCCGTGAACTTCTGTGCCTTTAAATAACTTGCGCTCCCATTTGCCGCTTCTTAAAGATTGATTTGCCTGAGCTGTATTTCTGCACATAGAAAGCATAAGAGCCATTGTGTGCTCTGCGGTAGAAATTGTGTTTCCGCCTGGAGTATTCATTACTATGATTCCCTTACGGGTAGCGGCGTCAATATCCACGTTATCCACTCCGGTTCCGGCTCTGCCAATAACCTTCATGTTTTTCATTAAAGCAATGAGTTCAGGAGTCGCTTTAGTTTCGCTTCTAACAATTAAAGCGTCATAATCCCCAATTACTTTCTTAATTTCGTCCAAAGGCATTCCGGGTTTATAGTTAACCTCAAACCCAGCCTTTTCAAATATTGGGATACACTTTTTGTCAACTGCATCCGTTACAATTATTTTTTTCATTTTACTCCAAATAGATATTATTGTAGTTGTAATTCAAAGCGGTCTGTTCATTTAATCAGGGCGGCATAACCAGAATTGGTTTATAAAAAGCCGAATGAATGAAATTTACATTTTCAAACGCCGTTTAATATAGATAAGTTTTAATTTTTCATTCTTATAGAGATAGAATAATTATCAGACGATATTCCGAAGAGATATAAATACTTTATTATCTAATCTCTATGCTTGCGCAGACCCATTAACAAAGAACGCCGTTGCGTCTTAAGAATTCAGGTATAAGATATAAAATTATCCGGATATTCTTTTCTTAAAAAGACGCTTTAATAGATAATTAAACTGTTTCATATATTTTCTTTGCAGAAAATATATGAAAAACTTGTTTACTCATTTAAATTTAATCAATCATAAGTTCATAAACAATTTGCAGTTATAAATCCGGGGCAGTATTTTCAAAAAGAACAAAAGCCGCCAATATGGTATTAATAAAAAATACGTCTTGGCCGGCTTAGTAATAGTCCCAAATAGATAAACGCCGGATTAATTAACGGCGTTTAATCTTTGTACAATTGAAGTTTTAGGAACTGCTCCAACGATAGAATCTTTTAACTCTCCATCCTTAAAAATAAGGATAGTAGGGATGCTTCTTACGCCATATTTAATAGCAGTCTGCTGATTATCATCAACGTCTAATTTTCCAATTTTAACTTTGCCTTCTAATTCAACGGCAAGTTCTTCAACAATAGGAGCAATCTGACGGCAAGGACCGCACCAGGTAGCCCAAAAATCCACAAGCACTGGCTTGTCCGACTTCAGAACTTCGGCGTCAAATGTATCGTCAGTAAATTGAATAGGTTTCATATTTTCCTCTTCTAAAAATATTAATATTAATTTCTGGTAAACTTTTACCTATAAAGCATACCGCCTTCTTTTTTCTATTTAATATTCGCCGGATTTTTCAATAATTATTTTATCCGGAGAATTTTTGTTCGCTAATTCGATCAAAGTAAAATTATCTTTATCAGCTAATTATATATTTAAAAATTACAAAGTAATTTCTGCAGTTCCCTGCCCAACAAAAGTAACGACATCTTCGCCGCCGTCAGCGTTTATTAATCCGCCGGAGACCCATTCTCCGCCGTCTTTGCATAAAAGAGAAATTACTTTTGCAATATCTTCGGGTCTGGTAGCTCTTTTGCGCGGATTTTTCCGTCTTGCAACTTCTATCATTGGTCTGTTGCCAGGAATTTTCCTTAAAGCAGGAGTATCAGTAACGCCGGCCATTATAGAGCATGCTGAAATTTCATAATCGCCAAGCTCTGTAGAAAGCTGACGAATGTGCGATTCGATAGCAGCCTTGGCGGCAGAAACAGCGCCATAATAAGGAATGCTTATATGACCGCCGGAGCTTGTCATTGCAAAAATTCTTCCTTTACGCGCAAATAAATTATTTATAACTAAGCTTTGAGTCCAGTACACAAGGGAATGAGCCATAACGTTTAAAGTCATTTCCATTTGCGCCTGAGTCAAAGCGTCTTCGCCTTCTTTTGGAATAAATGGCTTAAGAGTTCCAAATGCAAGGGAGTGCATTAACACTTTTACTAAACTTTCGCCATTAAATTTTTTCTTTAATTCTTCAATTATTTCTTCTCTTTTTTCGGCGTCGGCTGCATTAACATTAAAAAACATAGTACTTCTGCCATACGCCTTAATCTGATTTTCGATCCTTTCTATATTGGGGAGAGTAGCCGCTCTATCAAGATGCAAACCGATGATATTGTAACCATCTTCGGCAAGCTTAATAGCGGTTGCGCCTCCAAATCCTGAAGATACTCCAAGAATTAACGCCCAATATTTATTATTTTCGCTCATATTACTTCTTTGTTTGTTAAAAAAATCCCTCTAAACGAACTCCCTTTTATAATGACATATAACTAAAAATCTCTAATTTCACGTGAATTACTTAGAGTTCAAAGCGATACTGTCCTCGCCTAAACAACTAATAATTTCGCTAAAAAGTTCATCATCAAGACTTACGGTGAACCTATTAAGGTTAAACGTTCTTCTCCGGTCGCCATTTGCGCTTAAATGCAAATAAACCGGATAATTTCCTTTAAACTTGCTAAGAATATTACTCAATTCAAAAACTTTTTCTTCTGTAAATTTTTCCTTATCGCAAAAAATGCTCACGCTTGTAGTAAATCTATCGCGCGCATTTTTTATTGGAAGAGCTTCTTCTATCTGTAATTTTATAGTATCGCCGCTGCTTTCAGGCTTGCCAAGAATAAAAACAGGCTCTTCTTCTTTTATAATACTGCTAAATTTTTCGTACGTTTTGGAAAACATAATAGCTTCGCACGCGCCCGACAAATCGTCAAGTTTGAAAAAAGCCATCGTTCCGCCGCGTTTATCCATTTTCAATTTTAGTTCAGTTATTACGCCGCAGGCTCTGACAATTTTCAGCGATTCAAAACTTTCAAGGTCTTCAACTTCGCCCAAGTGAACTGTAGCGAGCGACTTATATTCAATCTCATATTTCCTTAAAGGGTGATCGGTTATATAGAACCCTATTACTTCCCTTTCCTTTGAAAGCTTCTCATTATCAAGCCAGTATGGAACATCAGGAAGTTTTGGTTCAGAAATTTCAACTTCCGCCCCAAATGCGCTGAATAAGTTATCTTCATTGTTCAAAGTAGAATTTTGCGATTTTGAACCGAACAGCAAAGCCTCCTCCGTCGCAGAAAAAAGCTGTGCGCGGTTATCGTTCAAAACGTCAAACGCTCCGGCTAGAACCAAGCCTTCAAGCGATCTTTTATTTACTACGCGGGTATCTACATTTGCGCAAAAATCGTAAATGCTTTTAAATTTTCTTCCGAGCTTTTCCCGGCTCCTTTTTATTTCTTCTACTGCGTTAACGCCTACATTTTTAATTGCAGACATACCAAATCTTATTTTACCGTTTTCAACGTCAAAAAACACTGAAGGATTATTTATATTTGGCGGCAGGACTTCAATTTTTAATTTACGGCAATCGTCAAGAAACTTGGCTACTTTATTAGAGTCGCCAAATTCATTTGTTAAGTTGGCCGCAAGAAATTCAGGCGCATAATGCGCTTTAAGATAAGCCGTCTGATAAGCCACAAAACTATAAGCTACGGAGTGGCTTTTATTAAAACCGTAGTTTGCAAATTTATCAATCGCGTCAAATATTTCTACTGCGACTTTTTCAGTAATATTATTAGTAGCTGCGGCTCCTTTAACAAACTTTACCTTTTGCTCTTTCATTGTGGCAAGGTCTTTTTTACTCATTGCCCTGCGCAAAATATCAGCTTCGGCTAAAGACATTCCGCCTGCTTTGTTGGCTATCTGAATTACCTGTTCCTGATAAACAATAATGCCATAAGTTTCTTTTAGTATTGGCTCAAGCGTTGGATGTAGATAAACTACTTCTTTACGTCCAAATTTTTTATCAATAAAATCGTCAATAAAATCCATAGGACCAGGACGATAGAGCGCGTTCATTGCAGAAAGGTCGTTCAAAGTTGTGGGGCGCAATTTTCTCAGATACTCGCGCATAGGGCCGGATTCAAACTGAAACACTCCGGTCGTTTGTCCTTTCCAAAAAAGCTGATACGATTTTTCGTCGTCTAATGGAACCGTGTCAATATCAAGATCAATACCGTGATTCTTTTTTATTAAGTTAATCGTATCCTTAATAATAGTTAAAGTTCGAAGCCCAAGAAAGTCCATCTTCAAAAGCCCGGCTTCTTCAACGTCCTTCATAGTAAACTGCGTAACAATTTCATTTTGAGAAACTGCCGTAGCCAAAGGAATAAAATTGCTAACGTCTCCAGGCGCAATTACTACGCCTGCGGCGTGTTTAGAAGCGTTACGGTTCATTCCTTCAAGCACTTTAGCGTATTTTATCAGGTCTAATATTTCCGGATCAGTCGAGTCCTTTACCCATTTAAGCTCTGGCACTTCGTTCATAGCCTGTTCAATTGAAAAGACTTTTCCGAACTTGGATGGAATAAACTTTGTAATTCTATTTACAGTTGTAATTGGTATTTTTAATACGCGGGCCACGTCGCGCAAAACAGCCTTAGACGAAAGTCTGTTAAAAGTAATAATCTGACTTACGCATTCAGCCCCGTATCTTTCGCGTACATAATCTATCACATCGCCGCGCCTGTCATCTGCAAAATCGACGTCAATATCAGGCATGGTTTTTCTTGAAGGATTTAAAAATCTTTCAAATAGCAGATTATAATCAAGCGGATTAATATTTGTTATCCCAAGAGTATAAGCCACCAAACTACCCGCTGCGCTTCCTCGGCCAGGGCCTACTGAAACGCCTAACCTTCTTGACGCGTTTATAAAATCCTGAACGATCAGGAAGTAACCCGAATAGCCCATTTTTTCTATTACGTCAATTTCAAAATCGAATCTATCCTGCATCTCGGGAGTAATAGTTTCGAATTTTTTCTTTAAACCATTTCTGGCCAGCAGTTCAAAATACTCGTCTAAGTTTTTAGCTCCGGATTCTTCCGGAATTGGAAATACGGGGAAGAAGTATCCTTTATGTTCAACTTCTAAATTAACTTTTGAATCTATTTCAAGAGTGTTTTCAATTGCGCCTTTGTACTTGCCAAAAAGCTTTTTCATCTCATCTTCAGACTTGAAGTATATCTGATCTGTTCCATACCTGAGCTGTCTGTAATCTTTTCCCTCTTTATCGGCAAGCAGAAGCAGAATGTTATGCGCAATCGAATGTTCGCGCTCAATATAATGGCAGTCGTTTGTGGCGATCATTTTTATGCCGAGCTCTTTGGATAACTTAGGCATTCCTTCAAGAACTATCTTTTCAGCCTCAATTCCGTGATCCTGAATTTCGAGATAAAAATCGTCGCCAAAAATTTCTTTGTAAGTTATAGCCGTGGCTTTAGCTTTTTCATAGTTATGGGCAATCAGGTCTACAGCAACTATTCCTCCGGCGCAAGCCGAGCTGCAAATTAATCCCTCGCTGTATTTTCTTAACAGTTCAAGATCTATCCTTGGCCGGTAATAAAATCCTTCGGTAAAGCCCAAGGTAGAAAGCTTGGATAAGTTTTTATATCCAACTGCATTCTTTGCAAGAAGAATTAAATGATTATAGTGTTTTGCTCTTTTTTTACCAAATTCGTCTTCCCCCTTAGATTTATTAAAACGGCTCCCTTCTGCTACAATATAGGCTTCCATCCCAACAATTGGTTTTATACCTGCCTTTTTTGCTTTTTTTAAGAATTCCGCTATGCCGTACAAAACGCCATGATCGGTAAGAGCCACAGATGGCATTCCGTTTTTCTTTGCGGCGTTTATTAGTCCCTCGACCGTACAAGCGCCATCCTGAAGACTGTAATGAGTATGATTATGTAAATGTATAAAGTCTGACATTATTACTAAGAAGTTTTTCCTTTCTTGCTATATAAGAACAAGTGTTAGAGATGTAAAAAAAACAAAATAAGTTTACTAATAATTCAATATTAAAAGCAACTTGCATAAAATAAAAGTTTTTATAGTAAAAACATGCTGCGTATTAATTTGATTTTCTGAATAGTTATGCAATATAGCGAACAGTTATAAGATTTTTATTCAAATAAAAGGATATGACGGCAATTGCTATTAAAAAACCGGATTTATCGCGTTAAAAATAACTTTTTCGATAATTAACGTTTTACTTCTATTAGCATTAGAATATCCTAACTAAACGGACTAATAAAAAGGTATTTCACTTTGCGCGATTATTAGAGTATCAATAGGCATTCCCAATTCTTTGGAAATGCCAATATGTTTCTAAGATTTTTGCATAACATTATTTAGCAGTTATTTCCGCCCGCTATGGCCAAAGCCGCCTTCGCCTCTTGCAGTATCGCCAAGGGAACCGACCTCAATGAACTCGGCCTGAATGCTGGAAGCAATAACCATCTGCGCAATTCTATCGCCACGGTTAATCTGAAAATCTTCGTCGCTAAAGTTTATGAGGATGATTTTTATTTCGCCCCGGTAATCGGAGTCAATTGTTCCAGGAGAATTTACTATGCCAATGCCGTGTTTAGCAGCAAGACCGCTTCTTGGCCGTATTTGTATTTCGTAGCCTTCCGGTATTTCAACCGAAAGATTTGTTGCGACTATTGCAATTTTCCCGGCGGCAATTACAATTGGAGCGTCGATAGCGGCGCGTATATCTAAACCTGCGCTGCCTTTGGTCGCATATTCGGGAAGAGGGATATCGTTATACTTATCGCTTACTCTTTTTATATTAATCTTAATCATGTTCTAAACCTTAAAAATCCTTCTTAATGCGTTCAGTTCGTTTTTGTTCAATACTTTGGTAAAGTAAAGCAGCAAAAAGAAAGCGACGAGTATCAAAGTTTTATTAAAAAATGTCAGTCTGCCAATAGAAATCAAATAGTAATAGACAAAACCTACAATCAGAATTATCAGAAATATTTTTGAAATTTTACCGATTTCATAACTTATTTTGTAAAATCTTTGAGTAATAAAATAAATAGAAAGCGTCATTACAAAATAGCTTGCCAAAGTAGCAAGAGCCGCGCCCATCATCCCCATTACAGGGATAAGCATAAAGTTTACGCCAACGTTAACTAAAGCGCCAAGACCTACTGTTATTGGAGCGTATATGCTTTTTTCTTTAATATACAATCCGGCAGATAAATTAACATACATCCCGTTAAACAGATATCCAAGCAGAACCACAGGAACGATGCTTAAACCGCTCCAATATGCAGAGCCGATAATTGTTCTGCCAAATATATGAAACTTGACTATGTTGTCTATATAAAGCGATAGGAAGATCAGAATAACGCTTCCGGCAAGAGTAAAATACGTAAGGACTTTAGCAAACAATTCTTTTGCGTTGCTCTCTTTGGAATTGGTCAAGAAGAACGGCTGCCAGGCGTATTGGAACATAGAGACAAAAAGCATCATAAATATTCCAAGCTTATAATTAGCCTGATATATGCCCACAGTTTTAAAATTTGTAAGCAGCTCCATAATAGGTCTGTCGATCACCTGAACAATCTGCGAAGCTATGCCTGCTGGCAGGTAAGGAATTCCAAACACAAAAAACCGTTTAAGCATCGGCATGTTGATTCGGAAAACAAGATTCTTGCGGATAGACGGGTAAAGCAAAATAAGCGACGATAAAGAGGCTATTAAGTTGCTTATGAAGATTGCCTCAATCCCCATTTTATAGATAAAAATAAGAACTACATTCAAGACGACGTTTATTAAAATATTCGTCAGTTTAAATATTGCAAATTTCTTAGATTCCCGTTCGAGTCTTAAGTATATAAAAGGAAGAGAACAAATTGCGTCGACCGAAATGATTGCCGCAGTATAATAAATTATATATATATAATTTTCCGGCAGCCGGAATAAATAAGCGACAGGCGTTTTAAATATTATCAGCAGCGCCGATAACGCGATGGAGGATAAAACAACCGTTAGAAACGGAGTTGAAAAAATATCTTTCTTTTTGCCGCTTTCATCGGTAGAGGCAAACTTAAGATAAGCTGAATCCATTCCATAGATAAAGAATATATTTAAAACTGCAATGTATGCGTATACGTTAGAAAAGACGCCAAAAGCAGCCGGAGGAAAAACATGCGTGTATATAGGCGTAAGAATAAAATTCAGGAAACGCCCCAGTATAGTGCTGATTCCGTAAACGGCAGTATCTTTAGTTAACTGTTTAAGTTTATCAAGCATATTATTATACTAAGAGAGATACTTCAAGCGAAATATCCAAAGCTTTAACGCTGTGAGTCAATGCACCGACGGAAATTAGATCGACCCCTGTTTCGGCAATTTCTCTTACCGTGGTCATATTAATGCCGCCAGAAGCTTCTAAGATACATCTGCCATTTACAAACTCGACCGCTTTTTTCATTTCAGGAACGGCAAAATTATCCAACATGATTACTTCAACGCCCGCCTTAAGAGCTTCGTCAAGTTCAGCGTGGTTTTCTACTTCTACTTCAATTTTCAATTTGCCATCAGTTTCCGCTCTTAATTTTTTACAAGCTTCAACCGCTTTAGTAATAGAGCCGGCAACAGCAATGTGGTTATCTTTAATCAGAAACATATCGAACAAACCGATTCTGTGATTTCCGCATCCCCCCATTTTTACGGCCATTTTATCCAATATTCTCAGCCCCGGAACAGTTTTTCTGGTGTCGATAATCTTTGTTTTAGTATGCTTAACTTCCGATTGATATTTATTTGCAGCCGAGGCTATTCCGCTCATCCGCTGAAGAAAATTCAACGCGGTTCTTTCGCCGGTTAACACAGACGAAGCCTTGCCTTTTATTGAGGCTGCTACATCTCCTTTTTTTACAGGACTCCCGTCAGCTATTAAAATTGTAAATTCAACTGCGTCGTCAATTAAAGCAAAAACTCTTTTGGCTATTTCAAGTCCGGCAATAATGCCGTCTTCTTTAACAAGGAATTTTCCTTCGCAAAGAACTTTATCGCCTATGGTCGCATTAGTTGTTATATCGCCTGAATCGACGTCTTCGTTTAGAGCCGATAATATAATTTGATCTATTTTTATTTTATTATTATAATTCATAGTATTTCTTTATTACATCCACTAAAAATTGAGGGGTTCGGGTAGGTCTGTTTGTTTTAGCGTTTATGCTCGCAAGTTCAATATAACCTTCAACAATCACCACGCCCCGTTCTTTACTTCTTATCACGTGATCGATATGAATCTTAACGGCGGGGACTTCCGTTACTACCGATTCAACAATCAAAACTTCGTCATA
>WSSedL1CaDRAFT_10000750_pt1 | contig 21760 bp, 17 predicted proteins | sample WetSurSL1Cattail_FD_9464 | JGI IMG/M metagenome (IMG submission 9464)
TGGTCAGCCTCCTTGCTGACCATTTCGGAGTTAAATATTTTTTCTACTTGGGCTTTAAAGATTTGGCTAATTTGGCTACTTGAGAGATTTATTTAAAGGCTGCTTAGAAAGGGCAATAACCGCCGATCAGGGATGTCGGCGGACGCGGCTTCTTTACAAGGACGTAAAACAGCCGTCGGCGAATTAGAAAAGCCCAGAAGACGCTGACACGAGGTCGGCGGCAACCCAATCAAAAACTCCGACTCCGGCAATCGGATGGCCGGAGATATGAAGGAGAGACCGGGAAACATGGGTTCCCGGCGACTTTTTGCCTACTTTTTGGTCGCTCAAAAAGTAGGACGGCCGATGGAATCCGTGGACCATAATTGAGCGCTATTAGATTTTAGACCGCCAATATCGTTATTTCAAAATCATATGCCCAACGCCTTTACAGCTTGTTTCGAACTGATGGGATGACATTTTTGATCGCTCAAAAAGACCTCCATCGGCGGAAGCCGTGGACCATAAAAATAGTCATTCATTGATCGGCATCATAAATAAGCCATCATCCGTATTGTTTTTATTTCAAATTTCTCTCTTCACAATTTAAAAGTTACTCAGCCGGTGGAAGCCGTGGGCCACAGTTTTGAACTATTAGATTCTAGACCCATATACCGGTTTCTTAAGAGTCCTCTTTTATTTACCATTATTTTCTGTTCTGCGATATCCCATTAGGAGTTTCTCTCAAACTTTTATAATCCTTTAGGCATTAAAAGTAAAATAAAATCTATCTTATTTTATTTTTCAGCCATAAAGTAAAATAAGAAAAAATATAATTCACTTTTTCTAATAAATACAACCTATTCTAATCGTGATTAAACAATCCAACATACTCTGTAAAGCCAAAAACCCGGTTCCTGCGTTGACCGGTAATCTCATGGAGGATCTCTAGGACTACAAACTCCCCGATAAGTATATTGGCAGACTTATGGGTGATTTTTAGAAACTCTGCAACCTCATTAACTGTCACTACCGGTTTACCATACAAATACTGCATCAAGAGACGCCCGTTTTCCGCCCGCCGGTTTAGAGTGACAATCTTGGCATCAATGCGGTTTTTTAATGCCAAAATTTCTTTAAATGTGCGTTTCCCTTTTTCAGCGGTTTCAATAATGGCATTTAAGAAAAACTTAATCCAATGAGCAAGATCGTTAGATACCCTTACTCGGGATAACGCATCGTAATAAGAGACCCGGCGCCTTTCAAAAAAATCAGAGAGATATAAAGAAGGTTTTGTCAACAGGCCAAAACTGACTAAATATAAAGTGATCAAAAGCCGGCCGATCCGTCCATTACCATCTAGAAACGGATGAATCGTCTCAAACTGATAATGACTGATAGCCACTTTGATAAGGTGTGGTACTTCGACATTTTGATCATGCCAAAAGTTCTCCAAATCACTGATTAACTCAGTAACTTCCTCGTAATAAGGGGGAATGTATACAGCGTCTGAAAGATTGGAACCCCCAATCCAGTTTTGGCTTTGTCGAAATTCTCCAGGATTTTTATGTTCACCACGAACATTCTCCATCAGGATTGCATGAGTTTCCCGCAATAAGCGGCCTGATAAAGGCAATTTCTCCAGTTCAGAGATCGCGTAGTTATTGCATGAATGTAATTATGGACTTCCTGCCAATCATCACGCTTCTCGGGCGAAACGTCCTCTTTATTCATCAATGCTTCGTCGATCTCTGTCCGGGTTCCCTCAATACGGCTCGAAGTATTAGCTTCTTTGACAATATGCATTTGGATAAAAAGATCCACATCCGGTACGATCAATGTAAACGCATTCAATTCACCTAAAGCTTTAGTAGCCTTCTCCAAAAGTACATTAATGGTAGAATCGTCCCAAACCCAATTATGGTTTACCCTTGATGGGCTAAAGCTTTTATACTGATACTGTTGTTTATAAACGCCGGATTTAAATTCTTTAAGGTCCATTCATTCACCTCCCGAGGATGGTCTGATACAACTCAGCCATCCCGGTTTGAGACATTCAAACCGTTTCATTTTCCAGCCGGACATCAATCCGGGTCCGCCCATCTTCCGTTTGATAAATCAAAATATTCGAGTAATGTTCTGGAGAATTTTTGCTCATAGGAAGCCCTCCTTGGTCTTCTCTATTCTGATTCCAAACAATTCACTTAATTTAAACAAAAATACACACCAAAAACCACCGGCCCAAACGAACCCTTTTTGTGCCCTGGTTTTACATTGCCCAATCCAAATTGCATTCAATGTATAATTATTTGATATGGCGTAACTTAGTATAAAATTTCTCAATTATTTCCATTATAACATAAATCAAGCATAAAGAGAAAATGGATAAGCCAAAAAAGGATAGCGAAAGGAAACCCGCAGGAAAAGGGGAAAGGATAAAAAAGTTTTGAGTTCAATCTCCTAGTTTTTTCAATTCATTCGTAACTGATTGTAAAAACCATGCCGAACACTAACCCCAAAACAATCAAATCCCTGAAATAAAAAATCGCCGCCGGCTTTTTTAAAGCCGAGGACGGCCAAAAGACTTTACGAGATTTATACCGCCCGGGGCTATGGCCTACAGTATGAAACTGGATAAACTACTCAACCGGTATCAAAAAATAGACCGGGGTTCACTGTCTGCTACAAAACCCTCGCATTAAAAAATTCACAGGGATAAATCGGGTTCTTTCAATATCCTAAAACCTCAGGCAGTGAATTATTCACTCTTCTACTGGAATGATTGAAAGATAGATAAGGGAAAGATAAGCCAAAATAAATAACCCTCCGAAGAGGGCCTTTAAAAGGGAAGGAGTAATGAAAAAAAGTACAATTACAATATACCATTTTTATATATCCAAAAAGTATCAGCAAAATTAAAAAAAAGTAAAAAAAATAAATAATAGCGGCCCTTGATTTCCAAAGGTCGCCTCCTTACTCCCTCCCAGCAACGGCTGGGTTCGAAGTATAATAATTCCTCATTTTATATGGAAGTTCCTGCTAATTATAAAAATATTTAATAAACCGATTTCACACTTCAAACTTCAAACTTCACCCTTCTCACCAAACTTTAAAAAAATTGACTATCCCTTTAGCTCAGGACTATAAAAGGGCTAAACATTTTAACTGGAGAGAATCACTAGCAAGGAACGCGAACGCGGCCAAAAATGCAAAGAAAAGATCTTTTTCCACCATGAAGGACATGAAGAACATGAAGAATTAGAGCGAAGCTCTACTAAAAAACTTCATGACCTTCCTGCTCTTCATGGTAAAAATATTTAAATGTTTTCCTGAGTAAATGGGATAGTCAACTTAAAAAATTTAAACCTACAAAAAAACCTGCAGCCTATGCTACAGGTTTAAAATGTTAATTTTGGTGGACCACCGGGGACTCGAACCCCGGGCCCGCTGATTAAGATTCAGCTAAATGTCTTCTGATTGATTCCGATTATTCTTCTGTTCAAGTTCAAAAACAGCAACCGCTTGTTGTAAATTATTGGCAATATGATTTAAATTCTCGGCCAACGCTGCTACTTGTTGGGCCGAAGCGCTTTGTTCCTCAGTGGTCGCTGAAACTTCTTCCGTACTGGATAAGCTCTCGTCACTTATGGCTGCAATATCAGTAATTTTTTCCATCACCCTGCTATTATGTTCTGCCATCATACGGGTGGATTGAGCTACTGTATCGATTTGAACCAAATTGTCATTTAATGATTGCGTAATCGTTTCAAAAGTGCCGGCAGTCTGAGAAGTAAGGTTCTTACCATTTTCAGCTCTGGTTATTCCCTTTTGCATCGCCTGTACTGCTTGATCCATACGTCCCTTAATATTAGCCGTCAAATTATTAATTAATTTGGTAGCTTCTTTGGACTGCTCAGCAAGTTTACCGGTTTCCAGGGCGACAACCGCGAACCCTTTGCCATGTTCACCGGCGCGGGCTGCTTCAATAGAAGCATTTAAAGCCAATAAACTGGTTTGTTCGGCTATACCGTTAATCACGGATATCATTTTATTGATCTCATCGGTTGCTTTACTTAGTTCGCTAATTACCTCATCAATTTGTTTCGTTGAAATATATAGTTCTTGAATTTCATCCGCAACACCAACAGTTGACTTCAACCCGACCTGGGCCGACTGGACGATTTTTTTAGAAGCAAGGGCGAGGGTCTCTATATCACTCGATAGCTGCTGAACCATTTCCGAAAGTATTTGACCTGTCTCTACTGCTTGGGTAGTCTGCTCTGCTTGCTTCGTGGAACCACCAATCATTTCTTCCATCGCCTTGGCTACTTCGGCGGCAGAATGGCCTGTTTCCGAAGAAGCGCTTTTTAATTCCTGGCTGGCCTTAAATAATATTTCCGATTGGGAGTTGATATTGCTTACCAGTTCCCGTAATCCATTAATCGCTTGATTAAGTCCGGCTACAACCCCCAGAATTTCCGGCGAACCTATCGCGGTAATATTATGGGACAAGTCGCCTACCGCTACTAGTTTAGCCGCCGTTTCCACCTGTTTCAACGGTATGGCGATCGAATTAACAATTACCACACCAAGGAGTAAGGAAAACAAAGCGCTGATCGTCAAAATAATAATCCCCATTGCTCGTGACTGTCTTAAAAAATAGTCGTTTTTCATTAAGGATTCCATTGTTGAAGAATTCAAATTCGTTTCGATTTTGCCAATTTGAATACTTAATTGAAGTATAATGTCGCGAAGTTGTTCAAAATTGACTCTAGTAGGAGTATCGTTCAACAATTTTTGAATTAAAACTAAATCATCGGAAATATTTTTCTGGCTTTCCTTGTCCGCCCACTTAAAAGGGGTTAGTCTATCCGCTATACTTGTAACTGAGTAACCAACCGAATCATCCCCTACTTCCAACAAATAAGCCGTTTGAAGTTTGGCAATATCTTGTTTCATTTGGGAAACATCAGCCGACCTCGCCGCATTATCTGCAAAAACTGATTGATTGGTTTTTTGCATCGTAATAATAATTTGGTCATTTGAAAACGCCTGAAACCCCAAAAAGACAATCATTACCCCAATCACAATCAATAATTGATAAAAAACTTTTAAACGGACTAAACCGGCTGCTTTGGCAATCTTTAAAAAAAGGGTACCCAAATGTCGCAACAAGCTTTTCATCGTATTTACCCTCCGACCAAATTATAAAGGAACTGGGTAGGTTGGAATTTGCTTTTTCATTCAACTTATAAAAATTGATTAACAAAAGTCTTTTAAATTTGAATAGCCTCGATTTAACTCACTTATTGTATGTTATTCAATCAATAACATGGCACAAGACACAAGTTAAATAGAGGCCAAAAAATATACGATAACAACAATCCCCCTATGCCTTTATTTTCTACACTGCTGGATTTTTTCTATAAATTGCTTGGCAAGCGTCGTTATCGATTCATAATCCCCCTTATTGGCTCCGGCCGTAAGAGTTCCTCCAGCACCCACAGCAACTGCGCCAGCTTTAATCCATTCACCGACATTATCCAGGCTGACACCACCCGTAGGCATCATTGCCGCCTGGGGCAAAGGGCCTCTTACCGCTTTGATAATAGCCGAACCAAATAACTCACCTGGGAAAATTTTAACAATATCCGCTCCTGCTTCCATGCATTCAACAACTTCTTTAATGGTCATTGCCCCGGGCATGCAGGCTATTTGATACCGGTTACACAGTTTTACCATTTCCACATTCAGACAAGGGCTCACAATATATTGTGCACCCGCCAAAATAGCTACCCGCGCTGTTTCAGAATCAAGTACGGTGCCTGCGCCAATGATAATCTCGCCCGAATTATACTTGCGGGCCAAATCTTTAATCAAATCTGCCGCTCCCGGTACGGTGAATGTAATTTCAATCGCCGCCACACCACCGGCGATACAAGCTTCCGTAATTTTAAAAGCCTGTTCAGTACTTTCCGCCCGAACAACAGCAACGAGTCCGCCCCGCTTAATCTTGGATACGATTTGTTCCTTCTTTTCCATTCTAATCGCCTCTTTACCAATTTATTCAATTCCGTTTTATGTTTTATTTCAATTTTTTAGGCGGTCATACAAAGTACAATACTTTTCAAACCGCTGTCCATAAATATCCTTCATTCTTTGATCCGGTACAATCACCACTCCATAGTCTGATTGTACCTGCTTGAGATCCTGCAGTCCCAGCGATTTCATTATCAAAACCACTGCTCCCAAAAGGGATACATGTTCAACATTGGAAATATTTATCTTTTTCTGAAATATGTCGGACACCATTTGAGTCCAATAACCGGAGCGAACGATTCCACCCGAAAGCACTATCTTTTCCGGCGGTGACATCAGTTCTGCCAAAAAGACATAACAATGATATAGATTAAATAACACCCCTTCAAGTACGGCATAATACATGTCTGCAAAGCTATGCCCGCTGCTCAAACCCAAAACCCCCCCTAAACGGTTATCCAACCACCCCGGACAACGTTCTCCATATAAGAACGGTAAAAAGAAAGGCGCATTATCAATATTCACATGTTTTACGGCCTCTTCCAATTCCTCAAAACTCAACTTACCGCCACAACCCATTTTATCCGCAAACCAATCGAGACAATTGCCGGCGCCGGCGGTACTGCCCCCGACAATATGTCTCCCCTCGGCCAGATAATAACACCATGTGGAAGGACTGGAGGGCAAAACAACTTCATTAGAAACCAATCGAATGGCACCACTGGTACCTACCGACATCGTCATGATATCTTCCCGAATACCACCGTCTCCGATCTGGTTCAAAGCGCCGTCAGCACCGCCAATAATAACCGGTATACCGGGAGTAAGTCCCAATTCTTTTGCTATACTACTTTTAAGAGGTGCCGCATATGTCGGTTCTTTTAATGATGCTAACTGTTCCCGCTTGATCGATGCAAATTCCAATATCTTATCATCCCAATCAAGAGTATGGGTATTTAACAGTCCCGATCCGGAAGCAGTACATCGTGATACAGCAATCTCACCGGTCAATTTCTCAAATACATATTCTTCTTGGGATGATAAATAGCGGGCTTTTCGGCAAGATTCATCATCCATATCCCGAAAATATATATATTGCCAAAGAGGGTAAGTGCTATTAATCATGCATCCGGTCCTCTCATATACCCAGCTGCAAAGTCGAGCATCCTGCCGGTATTGGGCTGCAATTTGACTCGCCTTGGTATTGGCCCACGTATATATCCTTCCCAGCGGATTACGGTCACCGTCCAAAAACAACAAGCTATGCCAGGTTGTACAGATACCAACCGCCTCTATGTTATCCGTTTTATCTTGAACGATTTCCCTGATGCAACGAATTAACGTATCCAAAACTCCTACCGGATCTTGAGAGGCAATATCGCAAATGGACTTGTCAAAACCAATACTTTTTACTTTTTGAACACCTTGTCCCACTGAGTAAATCATGGCCTTTGCCGAGGCAGTACTGATCTCTATTGCTAATAAACTCATGCTTCATAGCCCTCATCATTCCAATAAATGGTAATATCTACCTTTCGTGCACGTCTTCCAAACTATTGATTAAATTTTGTGCCGCCATGATACCCATATTATCAATAGCTTCCATGGTCGAAGCTGCACAATGGGAACCGATGATGATATTATCCAATTTTAAAAACTCGTCATTCTTGGGGGGTTCTTCCTCGAAAACATCAATCCCCGCTCCCCAGATTTTATTATTTTTTAAGGCCCACAAGAGAGCTTCTTCATTGATAATTCCACCCCGGGCCGTATTGACCAAAACCGCTTTTTCTTTCATCATTTCAAATTCTTTATAGGAAATCAAATTTTTAGTCGCTTCAACCAATGGAAGATGAATACTGATAAAATCTGATTTTTTCAACAACGTCTCCAGATCAACAAACTCAATCCCGTTCCGCTTGGCATATTCCTGATCCTGCACCACATCATAAGCAATAACGGACATATCATATCCGGAAACTTTTTTGGTTACGCATTTCCCAATGTTACCCAGTCCAATCAACCCCAATGTTTTATGGTCCATTTGGATGGCTTTGATCTTAGCCCAATTTCGTTTACGGCATTCCTGATCAATAAAAGGCATACGTCTAGCTGTCGCCAACATCAAGGTCACAGCAAACTCAGCTACTGCCTCACTGTTGGCGCCTATGGTCTTACTTACTTTGATTCCGCGGGATTTAGCCAATTCCAGGTCAATATTATCCAAGCCTACTCCATACTTGGATATAGCCCGTAAATTGGCAGCACGCGTTAATACCTCACTGTTTAAGGGATCAACTCCAATGATCACTCCATCGACATCTTTGATCTCCTTGATCATTTCTTCCTGGGTCATAATTCGCGGATATGGATTGACGATAACTTCATATCCTTTTTCCTTTAACAAGGTAAATGGTTTTGGGTCGCTCTTGCCAAATGAACGTGGAGTTACGAGTATTTTATAACTCAATGTTTTTCACCCTCTTATCCCATAAATATATTCAAAACAAGGGGCTGTCCCAAAAGCTTCTTATGGAATAAGATATACACTATATTCATCCCATGATATTTTCGCTTATATATTGCATATCTTTTCGTATTTAAAGTACTTTTTAGACAGCCTCCTGCTTTGCCAAATTCAAACTCTTAAAATACCAAGATTAACGGCTAAGGTATCCGCCGTCTACCGGTATTATCGCACCATCAATATAGTCGGAAGCGCTCGATGCCAGAAAAACCGCAATCCCTTTCACATCCGTCGGCAATCCCCATCTTCCCGCCGGTATCCTGTTTAATATTTCACGATTGCGATTCGCATCATTGATTAGCGCCGTATTCATACTGGTGTCCATATAGCCGGGAGCAATTGCGTTAACATTAATTCCCTTACCGGCCCATTCATTAGACAAAGCCTTTGTTAACTGGGCCACTCCTCCTTTGGCCGCAGCATATGCGGGAACAGTATAACCGCCGAAGAAGCTGAGCATTGACGCCATATTAATGATCTTACCCTTTCCCTGTTTCAGCATAATTCTACCGGCCAATTGCGAAAGAATAAATACGCTGCTTAGATTGACTTCAACTACCGCATCCCAATCCTCCAGGGTGAATTCCTCACATTTGTTTCTCCGCTGAATACCGGCACAATTAATAAGGATATCTATATTGCCACCCAGCAATTTAACTGCTTTATCAAAGGCTTCTTTCAGTTTCCCTCGGTCGCTCAAATCACCTTGGACCGCATGGATCTTAACACCGTCTTGGCTTAATTCCTTAACAGTGGCATTGACCTTTTCCGAAATATCAATAATTATTACTTCTGCGCCGGCCTCCAGCAGCCCTTCCACTATGCCTCTGCCAAGTCCCGCCGCCGCACCGGTGACAACGGCTTTCTTTTCTGATAAATCGAATAAATTCATATTTGCTTCCCCTCTTTAGTTTGATTTAATAAGTACTTTTAAAGTGTTTTGCTTTTTATCATGGATGGCTTCAAACGCTTTCACTCCGTCCGCTAACGAAAATCGATGGGTGATGACTTTGCGTAAAACATCATTTATTTGCGGTGCAAAATTAACAGCCTGTTTAAATGCTTCTTTGGTATAAACCCTGGATCCCACCATGGTGATTTCTTTAAAATTCAATTGACGCAGGTCTATAGGGGTCAGACTTTTCTGGATACCCAGCATGCAAATAGTCCCTTTACACCTTACTAATTCGGTTGTCTGCTGTGCGGCAACCGGAACCCCGCTGGCTTCAACCAGTAAATCCACCCCTTCGCCATCGGTCTTTTCCTTGATATATTCAATGGGATTTTCTTTTTCCATATCAATGACGTCAAGTCCGACTTCTTTACAAACCGAAAGCCTGAAGGGATCAATCTCAGTGATATATACATGCGCCGCCCCGATGTTCTTCATGACAATTCCCGTCAAAATACCAATCGGACCGCCTCCGGTAATCATTACCTCATCCATCACCCGGAATCTCCCTTGATGGACGCCATGGACGACAACAGCCAGTGGTTCCAATAAAGCGCCGATTTCATCATCGATTGCATCCGGAATTTTAACCAGCATATGAGTGGGTACGGACACATACTCAGCCATAGAACCATCACAATCAATACCAATCAATCCTAACATCCTGCATACATGGGAATTGCCTGTCCGGCAAGGAAGACATTTACCACAAGAGAGTAAGGGGTACATAGTTACGCGATCCCCAACTGTTATATTATCCTGGTTACTTTCCACTTCCATTACTTTGCCGGAAAATTCATGACCCATAATTAATGGTGCCTTCGCTCTGGGATGTTTGCCATCAACGATCGATAAATCACTACCGCAAATACCGGAATAACTCACTTTGATCAGCGCATTCCCTTTTTGATGAGGGATGGGCCGCTCTTCAATTCCAACCGCATGCGGCCCTTGATAAACTAATGCTTTCATTGTTAGCTAACACTTCCTTTTTGATTGATCAAAATAATGAGCAAAATATTTTAAATTGACTTACCATTCCTTACATACCTGAACTCTTCGCCTTGGCATAAAATAACTCTCTGACAATCAGGCGAATATTCTTTCATCTTTGCTTCAAATTCGTACGGGTCCCCAAAATGCTCGGCAAATGTCCAAAAATGACTCGGTATTGTAATTCTCGCCTTAACTTGAGAAGCCAATTTTGCGGCTTCTTCGGCGTTCAAATTTCCAAATGCCCCATTGATGGGAAAAATTAAAATATCCGGATTGGATTTCATTGCACATTCCATTTCCAGTGGCCTATATGCGGTATCTCCGGTAAAATAAATTCTGATCCCTTTTACAGTAAGAATGAATCCAATGGCATCGGGAGCCATTTCCCCATGGTCGGCATAAACCGCGTGTATCTCAACATCATCGATAGTCCGGACATCCCCCGGAGATAACGCCTGCAATCGCTGTGGTTCTATTTTTATTTCTTGGCAAATTTTAACTGCCGTTTTCGATCCGAACAACTGCGTTTTTGAATTAGACATTAAAATCGGTATGGCATCGATATCCAAATGATCTTCATGGTGGTGTGTGGCAATAATAATATCCGCTTTCAAATCATTCGGTGAAATTACAGGCATCATCAATCGTTTATAACCCCATATTCTTTCGACGCAATCCGATAAATAGGGATCAACTACAATCACTTTTTCATCACTGTCTTTAATTACAAAACCTGCTTGACCAAGCCAAAACAACGCTATTTCATTTTTGCGGGGCCTGGAATTCAGTAATTTAATCAAAAAATCCATATGATTTCACCACCTAGAACCGTTATCTTTCTTTCCCCCGTTTTTTAGAAAAGACTACAGCAATGAATAGCACCAGGCCGTATAGTATTTGTTGAACACTGGTTGAAAGACTGAAAACCGACAGCAATCCCGAAAGAATAATAATTGTAAATGCTCCTGCAACAGTACCGATGTAGCTGCCACTTCCGCCCATCAATGATGCACCGCCGATTGCAACAGCCGTTATCGATTGGAATTGAAATTCATCTCCCATTCCCAAATATAACTGTCCCAACCGTCCCGCAAATAATATACCGGCTAATCCTGCTGTAAAACCACTGGCAGCATAAACAATCATTTTTGTAAATTTTACATTGATACCCGAAAACAATGCGACTTTCTCATTATTACCCACCGCGTACAGTTGTCTCCCAAAAGGCGTTTTACTTAAAACGACCGTGGCAACGAATATAATAAGTACCCACAAAAGTAAAATTACCGGTAGCCCCCCAATCTTTCCCAATATCAAATACTGTACAAACTCCGGGGATCTTCCTCCTGGAGTGCCGCCTGAAAATCCTACCAATCCTCCTTGAAAAATAATATTTGAACCTAAAGTCATGATTATCGGCGATATTCCCAGATAAGCTACACCGATACCGTTGAAGAGCCCCATCAATGTCGATATTAAAAGTACTACTGGAATAATCAATCCTAGATTGGAGTTATCTCCTCCACTCAAATAAGTCAATATGAAAGCAGCATTTGTTAAAATCCAAGGAATAGAAAGATCTATCCCCCCAGTGAGTATCACAAACGTCTGCCCCAAGGAGACAATTCCCAGTATCGCGGCGTCAATCGATATCACTTTAAGATGGTCTAGGCTGGTATAACCAGGTTTTAGAATGGCAACAACTAGCAATATTAGGGCACTCATTATGTAACTGGATATTATGGTTTGATAGCGGTTAAAAAAGCTTAATAACTTTGTCATAAATATACCTCCCCGCCTTCACGCATAGCAGCGATAGAACCAATAGCCACTGCAACGATCAACAGGCAGCCTTGGAAAAGAGCGGACCAATAAGAGGAAACGCCTGCAAATATAAGTATGTCGTTAATCATTTTTAAAATAAACGCCCCGACAATACTACCCATAATTCCGCCGTTTCCTCCGGAAAGGCTGGTACCTCCAATCACTGCAGCGGCTAAAGAGGTCATTATGTAATCATTTCCTGCCACCGGAGAACCGGATGCAACCTGCGCCGTACGGTAGAGGCCGGCTGTCGCCGCAAACAGACCCGATAGACTATATACGACGATTTTAACCCTATCCACATTGATGCCGTTTAAATAGACAGCCTTTTCATTACTTCCTACGGCAAATATCGAGACCCCGAAACTGGTATTTTTTAAATAAAGCCAAAATAGAATGGCCAAAATAATGATAATTAAAGAAACAGGTATGATACCGATAATTCTTCCAAGCAAAAAATCAATGAATTTTGCAGGTGGCGTCCCGCCATCCGTCGGCAATACCCAAAACGCTACTCCACCCCAGACCGACCAACTGACTAATGTGACAATAAATGGTTGAAGTCGAGTCTTTACGATAATCAATCCGTTTATGGCTCCGATAAACGCGCCGATGGCCAGGACGGCTATACTCATCGTTAGAATACTTCCGGTGGAATTATTCATATAAAGAGCTGCTACGCTATTAGTCAGACAAATGATTCCGCCTACCGATAAATCAATCCCTCCCATAATCAATACTAGTGTTTGTCCCATTGTAACCAAAATCAGAGTGAGAACTGCATCCGTCTTTATCCCTATCCAATTCAAATTAAATGACTTTGGTTGTAATATTGTCGTAAATACGAAAAGGCTTAAAAAAATGATATATGGGACAAATACAATCCATTTACCGCGAACTATTCTCCAAATTGCTCCAGCCGAAAAAGATGTTTCCGGTTTCCCCAAGCTGCACTCCCCCTTGAAAATACTTTAATTCTGTTTATAAATAAGTCTTCAGTGATTAACTCTCAAGTATTGACGCTTTATCGTCGATTCCTTCCCCAATAGACGCCAGTAAAATATTCTCTTTAGTTAAATCCCCATTATCAAGCTCAGCTCCGATTTTTCCATCATGCATCACGATGACTCGATCGCAAACATTTACCAGTTCTTCAACATCCGTTGAATAAAACAATATTGCAGTTTCTTTCGTTGCCAGCTCCCTAATCAAGCCAAAAATTTCCTTCTTTGTACCCACATCGATTCCCCTGGTTATATCGTACAATAACATTACTTTTGGCTTTATGGCCAGCAGCTTTGCTAGGACAACTTTTTGTTGATTTCCACCACTCAAATTCATAGCCAAAGTTTCAGCATTGTCAGCTTTTACTTTCAATTTATCCATGAATTCACTTACGATGTCGGATTCGCGCTTTCGACTCAGTATGCATCCCCATTTGGCCAACCGGCGCAATAATATCAAAGATATATTATAGCCAATGGAAAAAGGCATGATTAAGCCCTGTGTAGCTCGATCCTCCGGTACTAATGCTATTCCATGGCAAATGCAGTCATGGGGACTTTTAATATTTATTTTTTTCCCATGAAGTTTAACTTCGCCTTCGGTTTTATAAATTCCATACAAAGCAAGCAGGATTTCAGCCTGTCCTTGTCCTGCTAAACCGCCTATTCCCATCACTTCACCAGAATATAACTTTAAATTGATATCCTGTAACTTCTGTCCCATGGACATATTGGTAATTTCCAACACGACTTCCGTGCTCTCAACAGATTTCTTTTCAGGAAAGTACCCGGTAATTCTACGTCCCAGCATAAGGGAGACCAATTCATCCGTATTTGTCTCCGCCATTTGCATTTCCCCGACATTCCGGCCATTCCTAAATACAGTTATCCGATCACAAGCATTTCGAATTTCCGACATCCGATGGGATATAAAAATTACAATTTTTCCTTGTTTAGCAAGTAGTTTCGCAATATCAAGCAACCACTGCACGTTATTTTCTGATAATGCGGAAGTTGCTTCATCAAGGATAATGACTTTGGGATCTCTCGCCAAAATTTTTAAAATCTCTATGGTTTGGCGATTGGCTAACGAAATATCCCTAATTAACGCATTGGGATCAATGCCATTGACTTTATATTTTTCAAATAAATCATATGTGCAATCCCGCAGTTCCCGTTTTCCAAGAGTACCAAAACAGGTTTTAGGATTTTTATTAACGAAAATATTGTTATTCGTAAAAATGTTGGCAGTAACATTTAAATCAGGTATCAGGCTTAATTCCTGATATACCGTACTTATACCCGAATTAATAGCATCATTTGGAGTCTTTATCCTCATTTGCCTTCCGAACAAAGATATAGTTCCGGAGTCTGCCTGAATAGCCCCACTCAATATTTTAATGAATGTACTTTTGCCGGCGCCATTTTCACCCAGCAATGCATGTACTTCCCCGCAATTTGCCGAAAAATCCACATTTTGAAGAGCCTGCACACCATTGTAGGATTTGGATATTCCCCTTATTTCCAAGTCGGACATAGTCATCTTCCCCAATCCATTTTTTGTTGCATAAAAGAACTGAAATGAACCTTACGCTAACAGAACATTGCAGTTTCCTTAATAGCAATTGTAAAAACAGGTAGATTAATAATAACTTTTGGTTTATCTAAAAGGAGGACTTTTTCATATTTCTTATATAGGTATGTAATTAGGTGTAACCAATTACATACCTATATTTTCTCCTTAATTACTGATTAACAATCTCCTGAGGAGTGAGAGTCACGCCAAAATCATTCGGTAATACTGGCCAATCCAATGCTGGCGGGAGATCTTTAAAACAGTTCTTCCCGATTTCAATTTTTTCCGCTTTATAACCAACGCCAAGATCAATACTTTCATCAGTGGTACTGAATTGGGGATTAATTAGAATATGTTTAGCCGGTTTTTTCCCATCAAGAATTCCCACCGCAGTTTTCAGTGCAATTGCACCAAGCCCTGGTAAATTATTGCCAACCAGTCCTTTATAATTTCCCTCAGCTAGGGCAACCATGCCGCCATTGGTATTCCAAACGCACATTGGTACTACCGGTCTATTTTGAGCCTTGAAAGCTCTAATAATTGGTTCTGCATATCCTTGAGAAAATACGGCATCAATTTTGGGATTAGCTGCCAATACGCTTGACACACCCTGTTCTACTGGACCATCTGCATATTTACCGTCAAACTCGCCAACAATTTTAATACCAGGATATTTCTTAAATACATCTTTAGCAACTTTATTGATAGCCAAGGAAATGGAAGCACCGGGCATTCCTCTGTCAAAGATGATATTCCCTTTTCCCTTGATTGATTTTGCAACAAAATTGGCCCATGCTAACGGCATTTTTTGAAAATCCGTTTCAACTTTCCAAGCACCGGGGGCCGTCACAACTTGATCAAAAGACACTACAACAATACCGGCCTTTATCGCACGTTCGATCGATGGATTCAAAGCCGTAGGAGAAGCCCCATCAACCAAGATCGCGTCACATCCCTGTTGTGCCAGAGCGTCTATCGATGCTGATTGTGCTTCCGGGGTGTTTTCCGTATTTACGATTCTTAGTTCTACACGTTCCTTGTAAGGCGATTTAGTAGCAACTACCGCAACTACTTTCTCCATTTCCTGTCGCCAGTCGTTTCCCATATAGGAATTACATAATACAATCCTATATTTTTTTCCTCCTTCTTTGTTAGTTGCTCCATTTACCGTAACCGCTAAACAGAGCAGCAAACCCACCATGAAAATTTTTTGAGCAACTCTTTTCATTAATCAAGCCTCCCATTTAAATTTAAATAAAATAACCTGTTGCATAAGATCCAATCCGAACAACTATTATTTTATTTTTCCTGTAATAGAATTTCCACACAATCGTAACAAATCCTTCTTAATTTTAATATTTTTTTAAAATCATGATTATTTTTTTATAAGTTATGATTAATTTTGACATAAAAATACCTCATTCTCATCATGAGGTATCGTATCCTATCCTTTCTCAAACTAAGTTAAACTTATACATGTTCTATATCGCGACCACCGGTTGCTGAATAAAAAACTTCATCTACCGAAGTATCCTCTGTATGCAATTTCTTACTACTTATCCGCCATACATGACGATTATCTGGTCACAGATTCCCAAAAGTCCCAGTGCTGACGATTAATTTTTTATAAATTGTGATTAATCTTGACATAAAAAAATACCTCATTCGCATCATGAGATATCGTATCCTATCCTTTCTCAAATTAAGTTAAACTTATAAACGCTCTATATCACGACCACCGGTTGCATAATGAAAAACTTCATCTACCGAAGTATCCTCTGTATCCAATTTCTTTACTACTTTTCCGTCATACATGACGATTATCCGGTCACAGATTCCCAAAAGTTCCGGTATATTGGAGGAAATAAACAATATGGCTGAGCCTTTGCGTTTTAATTCATTCATAATGTTATAAACATCTACTTTACTAACAATGTCGATTCCCCGCGTCGGTTCATCCATAATAAAAATACAGGCATCCGTATTAAACCATTTTGCTAGTAAAACCTTTTGCTGATTTCCGCCGCTTAAATAATCCGTCCTCTCCTCAATATCGAGCACTCTGATTCCCAACTGCTTCACATATTTTTTGGCAATCTTTTTAATGAATCCATTCCTCAATAACCAAAATTTGCTTGCTTTTTTCAAATTCGAAATATTAATGTTTGTTCCTATGTCAAACGAAGCAAACAGTCCCTTGCCGAATCTATCGTCGGATATATAACATATGCCGGACCTTATAGCGTCCCGGGGAGAAAGAATGGCTACTTTCTTTTTCCTAACAAAAATATTTCCCCTGTCAATTTTATTGACTCCAAAAATTGTTCTTGCCAATGTCGTACGCCCCGACCCCATCAATCCGGTTAATCCGATGATTTCTCCCTCGTGCATCACAAAACCGATATTCTTGATGATCTCGCCACTGGTCAAGCCTTCAACCCTCAAAAGCTCCTCACCTTTTGAAATAGTCAACTTCGGATAACCATCCGCCAGATCGTTGCCCAACATTTTATCAATAATACTGCTGCGTTTTATTTCATTTTTTTGAACGGTGTCAATTACTTTTCCATCTCTCATGATGGTAATACGATCGCTGATTTTAATCACGTCTTCTATTCTATGGGATATAAAGACAAATGATACTCCGTCCTTTTTGATTTCATTGATAATATCAAATAAGTGATCCGTTTCTTGTTGCGAAAACGATTCCGTGGGTTCATCCATAATAATAATAGCGGCGTTCCGGGAAAGCGCCCTCATGATTTCCACAGTTTTTTTTTGCGCAGTTCCCAATTTTTTAACAAGAACATTCGGTTCCATATTAAGATGAAACATTTTGAGCAGCCGACTTGTTTCATCGTACATTTTTTGGTAATCAATGATCTTGCAATTTAAGCTCCTCTTGGAAGGTTCCCTCCCTATAAATACGTTCTGTGCGATGGAAAGATCGGGGAACAGCCATATATCTTGGTAAATCATGCTTATCCCCATATTTTGAGCTTGTCTTGGGCTTGAAAAATTCACTTCACTGCCGTTAAGATAAATCGAACCGTCATCCTTTGGATATATTCCCATAATGATTTGCATGAGAACCGTTTTGCCGGCTCCATTTTCTCCAATAATCGAATGAACTTCTCCCTTTCGGAGGTCAAAATTGATGCCATGCAAGACCGTATTTTGAGAAAAAATTTTTTCGATATCCCTTAATTCCAGAATAGTTTCCACAAAAATACCTCCCGAAAATCATTGCCATCATACTTATCATATTGCGGAATGAAGATAGCGCATTTACTTATCGGTTTAGGGTTCGTGATTATGTATTTTTAGAGGAGAATAATTCAACTGATTTGATAAGTAGTATATATTTTAATGTTGTTTTCAAAGAAATATTTCTTATACTTATCATCGACATCCTTGTCGGAAATGACTTTATCGACTTCGTTCAACTGTGCGATTTGTGAAAAAGTAACCTTATTAAATTTACTGTGATCGGCGACAATGATTGTCTCTTTTGATATTGATATTACTGCCTTGTATAATAACGCTTCATTCATGTCATATGTAGTAAAGCCACGTTCCATATCTACACCCTGAATACTGATAAAGGCCTTGTTAATAAAAAGCGACTTAATAAATTGTTCCGCCATTTGCCCTCCTACAGTGGTTGCCGGACTGAAAACTTCGCCTCCGCTTATGATTACTTTGATTCCCGTATGAGTCATAAGTTCGCTGACAATTGCAATATCATTGGTTACCACGGTTAACCTTTTCATATTTTTCAAGTTCTTGGCTATTTGCATACAGGTAGAACCGGCTCCTAAAAAAACGGCTTCATCGTTGTTTATGATTTGACATGCTATGGATGCAATAAATTTCTTATCCTTTAAGTACTTATCTTCAATATCTTCAATGTCGATATCATCGGCCATATTTTCTTGGTTTAAAACAGCTCCGCCATAAGATTTGGTCAGAAAACCTTCTTTTTCCAGCTTATCTAGGTCTCTCCGAATAGTAACCTCGGAAACGCTAAGCAATTCGCTCAAAGTCGTTACGTCAATATGCTTTTGCTCATAAAGAATTTGTTTAATTTGATTCAATCGCTCAATGGCAAACATAAGTTATTCCTCTCATCAAAAATGAACATAATATGATCTAATTTTATCAAATTACTTTCTATTTTGAAATACTTTGATGAATTATTTTTAAAATCAAATCCAAAATCTGCTGCTATACTCTTTTTTGAATGCGAAAGCTCAAAAAAGAGAAGATCGGCCTTTATCCCGTCAAAATGGAGTCCAGCACCTTTACATTCTTTTATACCAAACGATTTGCCTTTTGTTATAAATTAGGATGTTGAAGTCGTATGGTTGAAAGAGCATCTTCATCAGCTATCACGATTACATTTGGATGTAGCTGTAAGATAGAAGCTGGAACTTCAGGAGTAACCGGCCCAAATAGTACCTTTTCAAGAATTTCAGACTTATTGTCGCCATTTACAACCAATAATATTTTTCTTGCTTGCATAATTGCCTTAATCCCCATAGTAATGGCATGCCTTGGTACTTCATCCATGCTCTTAAAAAACCTAGAATTATCTGTAATCGTTTGAGAACTCAATTTAACCCGGTGAGTCATCTTATCAAAACATTGATCGGGTTCATTAAAACCAATGTGACCTGTATTGCCTAGCCCTAAAAGTTGCAAATCAATCCCACCAACATCTAAAATTATCTTATCATAGCGAACACATTCCTCTTCAATATCATTGGCAAGTCCGTTAGGAATCTGAATGTTTTTTCGTTGAAAATTAACGTATTTGAAAAAATTTTCTTGCATGTAATAATGATAGCTTTGGGGATCCTCCGGCGATAATTCACAATATTCATCTAAATTAACGCTCCGAATATCTCGAAAATCGATATCGCCTTTTTGATACCAATTGACTAGTTGTTTATATATTCCCAGAGGCGTTGATCCCGTTGCCAATCCCAACACACTTTTAGGAAATAAAATTACCTGTGCTGAAATGATGTTTGCCGCCTTTCGACTCATACCCTGATAATCGGCCGCTTTAATGATTTCCATTTATTATCCTTCTCTCCTCTATTAATTGCAATAATCTTAAAGTATCAATCTTTATTTTAATCATACTTATATATTGAATGCAATACCTTTACTCTATTGTTCAGTAATTGAAAGCACTATATTAAACTACCTTGAAAGGACAATAACCGCCGATCAGGGATGTCGGCGGACGCGGCTTCTTTTTAGGACGAAAAACAGCCGTCGGCAAATTAAAAAAGCTCAGAAGACGCTGACACGATGTTAGCGTCAGGTAAATCATCTCCCGCTCCGGCATCTGGATGGCCGGAGAAATCGAAGGAGGACCGGGACCATGGGTCTCGGCAACTTCTTTTTGGTCGCTCAAAAAGTAGGATGGCCGATGGAATCCGTGGGCCAAAATTGAACGCTATTAGATTTTAGGCCGCCAATTCCGTTATTTCTTGACGCCTTTCCAGCTTGTTTCCAATTAAGGGGCATTTTTGATCGCTCAAAAAGACCCCCACCGGTGGAATCCGTGGACCATAATATAAGGTCAATCATTTAGGTGTTAAACATTATAAATAAAGCTCTGTTGCCGACAGGAGGCGCCACCCGCCCTCCCGCACCCCTCCAGACCAAGGGAATTTCCCGGAATTTCCTTGGAACCAACCGGTCCGGGGGCATATCCCGCTCCAGTCACCCAGCCGGCGGAATCCGTGGACCGCAATATCACTTCAAACTTGAAAATTTTCACCCTATCAAAAAACCCGCAGCATCCGCTACGGGTTAAATTTTTATTATGGTGGACCACTGCGGGCTCGAACCGCAGACCCGCTGATTAAGAGTCAGCTGCTCTACCAACTGAGCTAGTGGTCCATTTGGCTAATGGTTATTAGGTAAAGTCCTAATAACTGTTTTTGAATTGGTGGCGGTGGCTGGGATCGAACCAGCGACACTGCGGGTATGAACCGCATGCTCATACCAACTGAGCTACACCGCCAAAATAATGCATCAATGCATTAACGCATATGTTATTATAATATAAACCTCGCTCCAGATCAATAGCCTGTTTTTGGATTTTATATGAAATGCTGCTATTAGCTTCTGACTTCTGGCTATTAGCAAATAAATACCACGTTTAATACATTTAAAACTCCAGGATTCTTTTATTAAAAAATTCGAATTTCAAGGAAATAAACAACCCACAGCCTTATCTTTATATCTTTAAAACCCAAAAGTATTTGTATTTGGAGTTCCAAGACTATGGTTACCCTTCCACTTGACCTGCATTCAGAATCACATCTCAGGGGAAAACAAGGGTCAATGTCATCAAGCTAAAGATACATTTTGGAAGAAATAAAACTGAAAATTAGAGCGTAGACCTCTCTCTTGCTCTCCCCCAATGAAGTATTTTAATGAAGCGGATTCAGTGGGAGAGTAACCGATGTCTTCGTAGTCTAAAAGCTTTTAGAGATCAACGGCTGGGGTTACTCTTCCACTGAAACAACCACTTTGATCAACATCTTTGGGGAAGAGCAAGAGTTAGGTCAAATAGGCGAACTTGATCTATGTCCCATTTTATGGAAGCGTAGCTTTATGACATTGGGGCAAGGGTTAGGTCTCACACCAATATCAATCCCAACACGGGAAAAGCACGCTTCCAATGGACGCGGGAATTAGGTCAGGTCTTGGGACCGTTCTCATTCCCCAATATAATCTCTTCTACCGCCCCGAGTAACACTTCCCGTTTGCCGCCTTCGCCAAATTGGACGATCAACGACTCTTTCAGCGGATTGGTTTCCACAATCTTGCCCTCTTTG
>WSSedL1CaDRAFT_10000751_pt1 | contig 21751 bp, 17 predicted proteins | sample WetSurSL1Cattail_FD_9464 | JGI IMG/M metagenome (IMG submission 9464)
AAGGCTTATCTTGCTTCGCCTGCCGTAGTGGCTTATTCCGCGCTTTCTGGTAAAATTGATTTTGACTGGAATGGCAACTCAACTGAAATATCTGCGGAAATAAAAATCAATAAGAAAATTGATTCTGAAAAATATGCAGTAAAAATTATTAATGACTTTCCTGAAAAAATTACTGGCGAACTAATTTTCTGTCATCAGGATAACCTTAACACCGACGGTATTTATCCGGGTAAATATACTTACGTAGACGACATTACCCCCGAACAGCAGGCTCAGGTAGTAATGGAAAACTACGATCCTGAATTTGTTAAAATAGTAACTAAGGGAGATATATTAGCCGGAGGTTTTAATTTTGGCACAGGCAGTTCGCGCGAACAGGCCGCAACTGCGTTGAAATACCGGGGTATAAGTTTAGTCGTGGCCGGATCGTTTAATGAAACTTACAAACGAAACGCGCTTAATAACGGGTTCCTGTTAATTGAATGCCCTGAACTGATAAACGAATTGAAAGAAAAATTCGGCGCCGAAAAACTGACGGTAAAAACAAATCTGCAAGCTGAAATTAATTTTAAAAATTCATTTATAGAAGCTGACGGTAAAAAATACTCTATCAGTTCCGTTGGCGAGGCGGCTCAGGAACTAATTGTGCTGGGCGGATTGGAAAACTGGGTAAAGAAAAATCTATAAAAATTTTGATAAGGATTTAAAATGGAAAAATCTATATCGCGGCAGATTGCTGAATTTGCCGTAAATCTGAAATATGAAGAATTGCCTGAAAAAGTAGTAAATGAAGTAAAAAGATATTTGTATGATTCTATCGGCTGCGCTTACGGCGGCTATCATACTAAGGACGTAAATATACTTAGAGATATTTATAAAGAAATAGGCGGACGCGAAGAAGCTACCCTAATTGGTTTTGGCGAGAAAATTCCCGCAGTTAACGCGGCGCTAATTAATTCGCTTATGATACGGGCGTTGGATTTTAACGATATCTACTGGAAAGAAGATCCTTCGCATCCTTCAGATCTGATTCCTGCAGCTCTTTCGACCGGAGAACTTACTGACGCGTCTATGAAAGACGCTATTGCGGCTATTGTTCTTGCTTATGAATTTGAACAGCGCTTATGCGAATTTGGTTTGCCCGGCGTAAGAGAAAGAAAATGGCATCATGCAACTCTTACTCAGTTTGTTTCTCCAATAGCCGCCGGGAAAATGCTTGGACTTACGGTCGATCAGATGGTAAGCGCAATTAGCATTAACGGTTGTCATAATCATACTATCGGCTGTCCTACAGCCGGTAAATTAACCATGATGAAAAATACCGTAGACCCAATGGCAGTGCAGGCTGGAGTGTTTGCCGCGCTGATGGCTAAAAAGGGATTTATAGGTACAGAAGCTGTGTTTGAAGGGAAGGAAGGGCTTATGGACGTATTCGGTCCTGCATGGAATACGGAAAAACTTATTGGCGGTCTTGGCGAAAAATTTAAAATACTTGAGTGCGGTATGAAAGCGTTCCCAACTGAAGCGTTAACGCATACGCATATTACCGCTACTTTGAAAGTAGTTACTCAAAATAATATAAGCTACGACCAGATAGAATCTGTGACTTTAACTACAATTGCCCGCGCATGCGATATTTTATTTGATCCGCATAAATACCGTCCTGAATCGCGCGAAACTGCCGATCACTCGCTCCCTTATTGCATAGCCGCCGCGCTTGTAGACCATAAAATTACAACTCAATCGTTTTCCGAAGAAAAAATGAAAGACCCAAGAATATGGGAAGTAATTGATAAAATAAAAGGCGAAGCGTCTATTGAATTCGAGAAGATGTTCCCGGCAAAACAACCGTCTAAGGTTGTGATAAAAACAAAAGACGGAAAAGCTTATTCTGAGTACCTTGAATATCCCAAAGGGGATCCAAGAGAGCCTATGACGATAGATGATCTAGAAAATAAATTTAATGCTCTTTCAGCAAAACTGCTTTCAGCTGAAAAACAAAAAGCCGTTAAAGACGCGATATTTAACTGCGAAAAATTATCCGTAAAAGAATTTATGAAAAGTCTTGCGGTATAATTGTTAATCAAAAAATATATGAGAATTTAAAATGGAAAATATTATTAAAGCTTCCGCAGGTCAGCGCGGAGATAAAGTCCGTTCTGATTGTTATATAGAAATTGAGCTTGCCAAGCCGGGCGGAATAAAAATTACTGGTAAAAGCAAAGTAGAAGCAATGTACGGCGACTCGATAAAAAAACAGTTATTAGATATGTGCGGTTTTTTTGAACTATCTGACGCGTCTATATATCTGGAAGATAACGGCGCGCTTCCTTTTGTTCTTGCCGCGCGGTTTGAATTAGCAGTTAAAAGGCTTTTGCCCAAATGTGAAAAAGAATACTTGCTTCCTGTAAATAAAAAAAACGTCTATCCATCAAAAATTGACAGGCTGAGAAGAAGCCGCCTGTATCTGCCAGGCAACGAGCCGAAGTTTTTTGTTAACGCCGGGCTGCATAACCCCGACGGAATAATATTAGACCTTGAAGACAGCGTAGCGCATACGGAAAAAGACGCCGCGCAATTAATTGTACGGAACGCATTACGAAGCGTCGAATTTTACGGCGCTGAAAAAATGGTACGGATTAATCAGCTCCCGCGCGGACTTGAAGATCTTAAATATATTGTCCCTCATAACGTACATGTTATTCTTATTCCTAAATGCGAATCTGCCGGGCAGGTTCAGCAGGTTGAGCAGGAAGTTGACCGTTTGAAAAAAGAATATAATGTTAAGAACGAAATTTATTTTATGCCAATTGTAGAAAGCGCTTTATCGGTTATCAGAGCTTATGAAATTGCGTCCGCTTCAAAAAACATATGCGCTCTTACTATTGGGCTTGAAGATTATACCGCAGATATAGGAACCCAAAGAACAAACGAAGGGAAAGAAAGTTTCTTTGCGCGTTCAATGGTAGTCAACGCCGCAAAAGCGGCGGGCGTTCAGGCAATAGACACGGTCTTTTCCGACGTGAACGATATGGAAGCTCTTCGGCAAAGCGTTATTGAAGCAAAATCGCTCGGTTTTGAGGGGAAAGGCTGCATTCATCCAAGGCAGATTCAGGTTGTGCACGAGGCTTTTGCGCCTACGCCTGAAGAAATTACAAAAGCTAAAAAAATTGTTTTAGCCTTTGAAGAGGCTAAAAAACAGGGGCTGGGCGTGGTTTCGCTGGGGAGTAAAATGATTGACGCTCCCGTTGTAAAACGCGCTTTGCGAAGCATTGATCTCGCTCTGCAAAATAATTTAATTGACGGTAAATGGAGGGAGAACTAAAATGAAATTAATTAAAAACTCTGCCGGTAGATTTGTTCCTGATCAGATAAACGGGAAAAAACAAATTCCTTTTAAAGGAGTTGATAAACATAAACCAACAGGATATAAGGCAAAACCGGCTATTAAAACCTGCATCGACTATCCTTCTGACGGAAATAAAATTGTAAAGAGCCTTAAAGACGCTTTAACAAAAGCCGGATTAAAAGACGGCATGACAATTTCTACGCATCACCATTTAAGAAACGGCGACGTTCTGACGAACTATCTTTTTGATACCATAAAACAAATGGGCGTTAAAAACATTCGCTGGTTTCCAAGCGCATCTTTCCCATGCCATCAGCATTTGATAAAATATCTTGAAGACGGAACAATACATCATATTGAAGGAAGCATGAACGGCCCTCTTGGCAGATTTACGACTGAAGGGAATATGAAGGGTGTTGGAGTTTTACGTTCGCACGGAGGCAGATATCAATCGGTGCAGGATGGTGAAGTTCACATTGATATTGCAGTTATTGCCGCTCCTACAGCCGATCCATTTGGCAACTCAAACGGCGTTACAGGCAAATCGGCAAGCGGACTTATTGGCTTTGCGCTTGCAGATTCTGAATACGCCGATAATGTAATTGTAGTAACAGACAATCTTGTTCCGTTCCCCTGCGTACCCTGGCAGATACAAGGGAATAATGTCGACTATGTCGTTCAGATTGATTCGCTTGGCGATTCGTCTAAAATAGTTTCCGGCACTACAGAAATTACAAAATCGCCTGACCGGCTTCTTATTGCCGAGTACGTAGCTCAGTTTATAGACGAAGCGGGCATAATGAAAGACGGTTTTTCTTTTCAGGCGGGCTCCGGCGGAACAAACCTTGCATTTGTGCTCTTTCTTAAGGAAAGAATGAAAGCAAAAGGAGTAAAGGCTCGCTTTGTGCGCGGCGGCAGTACAAAGTATTTAGTGCAACTGCTTGAAGAGGGATTGACCGATTATATTTTGGATGGGCAGACTTTTGATCTTGAGGGAGTACGCAGTATGCGCGAAAATCCTAACCACGTTAACACAAGTCCATTTACAAGCTATAATTTTCATGGCAAAGGCAACTTCGCTTCAATTGTAGATACTGCTGTTCTTGGCGCAACGGAAGTGGACGTTAATTTTAACGCTAACGTCGTTAGTCATTCAGACGGATATCTTTTGCACGGCATAGGCGGCTGGCAAAACTGTTTGTATTCAAAATGCACTATACTTGCAATTCCTTCATTCAGGGATAGAATTCCGGTTATATTAGACGACGTAACGACTCTTTGCGGGCCTGGCGAATTGGTCGACGTAATTATTACTGAGCGAGGCATAGCTATTAACCCTAAGCGTAAAGACCTTTTAGCAAAACTTAAAAAGTCTTCTTTGCCAATTAAACCTATTAAAGAAATCCGCGATGAAGTGAATGATATTTGCGGAGGCGCGCCACAAAAGCCAAAGGTAAATAAAAACAAAGTCGTAGCCGTAGTAAAGTGGATTGACGGAACTTTACTCGATTCGGTTTTTCAGGTAGAAAAATAATAAGTGGACAATGCTTCGGTCGCTTCGGCAGGCTCAGCGTCCCCTTAGCTCTTTTATGACCGCTTAACGTCTTGTGATAGTTTAGCTTGCTATATCGTATTTTTTCAAGACCTTCAATTGGGTTGCGATATTGAAGGTCTGTTTTATAAACTAATATTTAAAGCCGCTTTATAGTTTGGTCCCGCTTATTGCAATCTGATAAGCTTATCTAATACTTTTAGCGCTATATATAACAGAAAATTAACGCGGTAATACGCAAATAAATCTTTTTGGTTTTCATTAAATACAAAGTTTTAATTATATTTATTTTTCTAAAAAGCATATACTCTAAAATAAATTACACTTTTATGACTATTCTGCTACTTAGGTATTGAATTAATGAATGAAAGCGAAAAAAATAGTCCTGATTTTAAAAAAATCCAGAATAACCAAAAGCATTTATCAAAAATTAAAAATGACTTTATTTCTTTTCTATTAAAAGAAATAGGGACTCATATTAATAATCTGCATGAAACAGGTTCGGAATTGCTTAATTCGCATTTGTCTCCTGTTCAGTCGAATCTTGTAGATATTATTCAAAATGAAAGCGCGCATTCAAAAATACTGATTGAAGAAATTCTTAGCTTTTTAGATATTGATTCGGCTAAGCTTGGCGTTGAAGAATTCCAGTTTGATCTAAAAGATTATTTTGATAAACGGAGAAATAATAACTTTCCAATTGACGTTGCTGCAAAGTATCCGCTAAATATTTTATTCTGGGAGGCCGACCCGGTTAACAGGCGTTTTGCTAAAACTATATTTGACCGTTTTGGCTACGCGCCGGATTATGAACTTAATTTAGAAAGCGGGCTTTATAAAGAATATGATATTGTTTTTATAGACTTTTCAAACAGCAAAGAGACGCTTAAGGAACAATCAGACATTATTGTCTCTTACTTCGGCGGTAAAAAACATCCTCAAATTGTCGCGTTAACTTCCAGCGATTTTCATCCGGATAAGAAAGATTATTTTGAAAGTTCAGTCGATCAGAACCTTATTAAACCGGTCAAACTTAAAGAGCTTTTTGAAGTTATAGAAAAAGTTGGCAAGAGAAGCAAAACGCAAATTGCAAAACCAGTAAATAAATTCCGGCAGAATTATGGGAATAAAAAGTTTATTGAAGAAGATAAAATAAGCTTTATTCAGGAAATTCAGAGCGAAGAAGATATCGTCTTTTTTATTGAGTTGATTGACATCTTTATTGTTGAAACTCCTAAAGTTTTTAAAATAGTCCGCGAAGCCGTAAAGAATGAGGATTATGAAAAAATACATTTTGGCGGGCATAAACTGCGCGGAAGCAGCCTTACAATGGGCGTTGATATATTTATTGAAATGGGCTCCCGTTTGGAAAAAGACGCAAGAGATCATAACCTTGAAGACGCGGATATTGTAGTTGCAGAACTTGAGCATATCTTTATAGTAGTTGTAGAAGAGCTTGAAAGTATAAAAGACAACTACAGAGCTAAATACTTAAGCGATATTAATTAATTATATTTCACCAGTTCTAAAGAATAACCTGCCGATGGCTTTACTTAATAATATGAGAGCAAAAAATAACAGAACTATTCAACTGACAGAAACTGAAATTAACCTTTATAAAAATAGATTACTGAAATTAGAGAAAAAAGCTAATCTAAACGCAATAACAAATAAAACTATTAACCAAAATCTTTTTGAAGCTGTCGAGCTTTTGCCTAGCGCTTTTGTAGATCTTTTGTTTATTGATCCGCCGTATAATCTGGATAGGAAGTTTAACACAGTAAAATTTAAATCTGTAAATAATCAGGATTATGAAGACTGGGTTGACGGATGGCTTGGCAAACTTGTAAGGCTGCTTAAGCCAAATGCGTCGGTTTATATCTGCTGCGATTGGAATTCGTCTTCTTCAATTTACAATGCGGCTAAAAAATATTTTAAAATTCAGAACCGGATTACCTGGGAACGGGAAAAGGGGAGAGGCGCAAAGGCTAATTGGAAAAACTGCACAGAAGATATTTGGTTTTGCACTCTGTCCGATAAATACGTCTTTAACATTAACGACGTTAAACTTAAAAGAAAAGTGCTTGCCCCTTATACCCTTGAAAATGGAAAACCTAAAGACTGGCAAAGCGAGACGGAAGGAAATTTTAGAATTACTTCTCCTTCTAATATATGGACGGATATATCGGTTCCTTTCTGGTCAATGCCCGAAAATACGGATCACCCGACTCAGAAGCCGGAGAAACTACTGGCTAAGATAATTCTTGCAAGCAGCAATAAAGGAGATTTTGTCCTCGATCCGTTTGCCGGTTCCGGGACTACTCAGGTTACGGCTAAGAAGCTCGGACGGAAATACCTTGGCATTGAGCTTGATGAGGCTTATTGCTGCCTTACTGAAAAAAGACTCGCTTCTGCGGAAATAGACGGCTCCATACAGGGCTATAGCGATGGCGTATTTTGGGAAAGAAACACCTTGCAGACAAGAAAGAAATTGATGGATAAAAAGAAAGACATTGCAAATAAATAAAATAATGACTTTATTTAAAGTCTAAGTTTTAAAAGGCAGCAGTTGACAATTGAGCGCCCAACCCCGTCAGGTCCGGAAGGAAGCAGCGGTCAGCGTAATTTTGTGTGACTGTCTGCCCTTTTTTATTTTACATCGACTAACGCTTTTAGAATTGAGATAGCGTCGGTTATGTTTAATAATTATAAAGTCACGCTGAACGCAAGTTGAAGCGCGGCGTCATTCTTCGACTATCGCTCAGAATGACTTCCAGTCTTGTACCATTTTAAATAAAAAGATGTTCTCTTATTTTAAGAATACTTCGCAGGGGATCAGAAACTGCAACACTCCGCGTGAAAATCTTACTTTTCCGCCAAACTCAATTCTTGCAATCATCCCTTTTCTAAACTCAAAGTTTGCGTTTCCGCCAGAGACTAAATTAGCAATATGAGCCGACAAATCAGGTTCGTGTCCTACAAAAGCAATTCTATCAGCGTCTATTGAGTTAGCTATATTAATAATGTCTTCGGTTCTTGAACCGCATGCTAATCTGTTTTCAATTATTATTTTATCGCTCAGGCCATAGGCTTCCGCAATTATATTAGTGGTTTGAATAGCGCGTTTTAAAGGGGAGGTTGCAATAAAATCAAATGGTTTAATAAATTGTTTCCAACCGGCCGCGGCATATTTAAGTTTTTCAATTCCAGAAGGAGTAAGTTCTCTTTCAAAATCGCTTTTAGATAAAGAGCCGTGTTCAGCGTCGCCGTGCCTTATAAGATATATTTTCATGTCGTCCTTTAGTAGTTTATAAACAGGGGAATAATAGAACTGCTAAAGTTTAATAGCTCAGCGCTTAGCTCCCTGCCTGTTTTAGTTTGTAATAATTGTTGCACCGTTTCCTGCGAAGTCGTTTCAAGTTCGTAACTTTTTATATATTTACTGCCGCTAAGTATATCCGGTTCAATTTCGCCCGTTTTAATTTCTTTACCAGATAATTCAGAGAGATAGTTCTTTACTTTTCCTGAAAACGCCTCAAGCGTATCTTTATCGTCGGTCTGTTTTAATAATACTAAAAGTTTATACATTTTACGCGTTAATTTCAAATGAGTTAATGATTGATTGAAATGTAGGTTTATTCTCTTCGTAAACCAGTTTAGGCATTTCGAAGAACAACAGAAAATTCTTTCCTTTACAGCTTATCTCAAAATATAAGTAGAGATTATTGCCTGTAATAATCTTTTCAGTAAACCTGACTGTATATTTGCCCTTTACAAAATTTGAAAACGGATAATTTACATAGGACTCCGCCGAATCTCCCTGCGCTATTTTTACTACATAAAATCTTGCGCCTTTGCTGTTGTTCAGAAAATATGTGCCTTTAGCGTGAATTTTTAAATTTCCAGGGATATTAAAGTTTTTTATGACTTTCCATTCTTCCGGAATGTACAGAGAAAATCCGTCTTCATCATTTTGAAAATTATTTATACTCTGCACGGAATCCCTTTTTACTTTTACGCCTGCGGCTTCAAGAGCCGATTGCTCGTCTACAATTTGCGGTTTAATAACTATTTTGCCGTAGTTGTTAATTTCGTCAAGAACCGTTTTTTGAAATTTATTCGCTCTGCTTGTATACTTAAGCGTTTGACGGTCAAAAACAAAAACGTCCGCGTCCTGCGTTTTGCCAAAGTTAATTGCAGTGGAAATAGAATCCTTTGTAAATGATTCTATATTCTGGATAAAACTTTTTTTGCCGTTTTTCAATTCGCTAAAATCGCGGAAAGCAAGCGAGGCCGTATCGCCTGAAACAAGATATAGCGATTTGCGCACAAGCTGAAGATCGTCTTTAGAAACAAAATCTTCCTCTACCTGAATAAAAACGCCTCCGCCTGATTTATAAACAGAGGTTTTAAGATTTCCGTCTAATGATTTATCAAGCAGGTAGCAGCGTCCGGAACCGCCATATATGGCAAATCTGTTATAAGTAGGTATAGGGTGCTCAAGAAGAACAAAATAAATTCTTCCGTTTGCATAATCCTGTATGCTGTCAACCGAAACCTGGTTGTAGTTTCCGCTTAAAGGCAGCTTCATATCAATAAGCTTTGATAAGGAATCGTTAGCGCCTGCATTGCCGTTTAAAGCGTCCTTAACCAAAGATAAAATCTGCGGACCATAAACCTGCTGCTTCTGCGAGTCGTTTTTAAATAAATGGCTGCATCCCGTAAGAGAGCATAACAAGAGTATTATTAAAAATCTAAATTTCATTTTGGAATCTTATTATTATTTCTACAAAAATAGGAATATTTTTTAACTAATTAGAAACATATTTTTATCCCTATATATAATCGTTATTTGCGTAATATTTTTGAGATGATGCGAGATAAGAAAAATTAGCGGCAATGAGTAGCGCTGCAAATAGAATTTTTGTTTTTGTATTGCTAAGAGCTTGTCACGCTGAGCAAAGTCGAAGCGCGGCTTCGCTCAGGCTGACTAACATACTTATTTAATAAGAGCAAATTCTTTATGGAATACTTCCAGTATGATATATCTGCTTTTCTAATAAAAAAAGCAGGACGCTATATATATGCAAATATATAACATCCTGCGGATTTGAAGGTAGAACTATTATCGGGAGAATTAAAAAGCTTTTTCTGCCGCGGTCATATATTCCTGCGAATGAGCCGTGGAATCATCATAACCTTTCATGCCCATTTCCGGCATGTCAAGTCCTTCAATTTCGTCTGCGGCGGCAACCCGTATGCCGAAGAAAATTTTCTGAATCTTAAAGAAAGAATACATTGTAGCAAAAACAAAAACTATACATGTGGCGCTGCCAATCAGCTGGGCTAATAACTGAGATGGATCGCCATAGAACAAACCTCTTACTCCTCCGGCTACGCCATTCAAGCCGTCGCCGTAAGAGCCGTCTGCAAATAAGCCAAGAGCAATAATGCCCCACAATCCGTTTACGCCGTGAACTGCAATTGCGCCAACAGGATCGTCGATTTTTAATTTCTGATCAATAAAGAAAACTGCAAGAACTACAAGAATTCCTGAAACTGTTCCAATTAAAACTGCCGCAAATGAATTAACAAAAGCGCAGGGAGCTGTGATAGCCACTAAACCGGCAAGCATTCCGTTAGCCATCATACTGGGATCTGGTTTTTTATACCTGATCCACATATAGAAAGTTGCAGCAAGCGCTCCTGCCGCCGAAGCAAGCATCGTGTTTGTAGCTACAATACCAATTCTAAAATCGTTGCCGGAAAGCGAAGAACCGGCATTAAAACCGAACCATCCAAATGCTAAAATAAAAGTGCCTATTACCGCCATTGGCAGGTTATGCCCCGGTATGGCGTTGGAAGTTCCGTCTTTATCATACTTGCCAATTCTTGGTCCAAGTACTATTGCGCCAGCTAAAGCGGCCACTCCGCCTACCATATGCACAACCGACGAGCCTGCAAAATCGACATGACCATGCCCAAATCCGAAGTTTGTACCGAGCGTCGCAAGCCATCCGCCGCCCCATACCCAGTTGCCAAAAATAGGGTAGACAAACATTGAAATGAAAAAGCCGTAAACTATAAACGAAGAAAATTTCCATCTCTCAGCCATTGCGCCAGTAGGAATAGTAGCGGTAGTATCCATAAAAACCATCTGGAAAAGGAACAGCGTAAAGATGCCGACGTCGTAAACCTGATTGTTTAAGAAAAACCCTGAAGCGCCCAATAAACCAAAAGTTTTACCAAAAAGATTAATTGTAAATTCGTTTGTTAAACCTGGCGTTCCACCGAGCGACGCAACTCCGCCGGAGCCGCCGAACATAAACGCAAACCCGCATATCCAAAATCCTATAATGCCAAGCGCGTAAACCAAAAAATTCATTCCCATAGTATGCGCTACGTTTTTAGCGCGGGTAAAGCCGGTTTCCACCATTGCAAACCCGGCCTGCATAAACATTACAAGAAAAGCTGCAATTAACGTCCACATTATATTAGCCGCAATTTTACTATGGCCTACGGCATCGGCTACTTCGGTAAGAGTAGGCTCGCCGGCTTTAGCGGCAGGCACGTCTTTAATTGTTCCTGTTTTTGCGCCCGTAGGGTCAGGCGTGGATTGAGCGTATAAACTTTGTCCCTCAAAAATTAATAAACCAACCATAAGAATCATAACAGCAAAAAATGGTTTTGTTAAAATAGATATCTTCATGTTTTCTCCTTTTTAATTAAAAACCAAAAAATTAAAGAGCGTTTTCGCCAAGCTCTTCAGTTCTTACCCGTATTACTTCGTCGATGGTAGAAATAAAAATCTTACCGTCGCCCACCTCTCCGGTTTTAGCGGATTTGATGATAGTGGAAACCACGTTTTCTGCGTCGGCGTCTTTAACTACCACATCAATTTTAACTTTAGGGATAAAATCGATATGATACTCCGAACCGCGGTAAATTTCCGTATGACCTTTTTGTCTTCCAATGCCGCGGATTTCGTATATAGTCATTCCCTTTATCCCGGCGTCAAGCAGCGCTTCCCTCACGTCTGTGAGTTTGTGGGGGCGTATGATTGCCTCTATTTTTTTCATCTGCGTTCCTTTCAATTATTAATAAAATGATCTTATAATCTTTCAAATAATAAGCTCAAAATGATTACAACCTTAATAAGTAAGGATAAATTAATAAATTACATTAATAATTTAGTATTCTATCCTAAAAAGTCAAGTCCTGAAAGGATTTTTTTAGAAAAAAAACAGTAAAAAACAACTGGAAGAAGTAAAAATGTTGAGTTTAAAAGAAATTTGTATGATAAATAGGCTCAGTTATTTATGAATCAGGAGATAATTTGAGAAAATGCGAATGTTAAAACCTATGCTACGAAGACGTGTTGTTTTTGTTTGATGTTTATCAAATTTATTAATATTCTCATATAGTTTATTTTTTCACAATTAACTAATTATTATGTTTTTTCTTGGCACGCAAGTTTTTGAAATAACTGTCGTCTAACTAAATGAAAATTATACAGGAATTACTAAAACTATGAAAAAAATGATTTTGTTCATGTGTCTTGCGTTTTGCGGCGTATTTCTTGCGCAGAGTAAAATGTATATCCACAAGTCGGATAATGTAACTTTGGGCGTCCCTCTATCTTCTGTATCATGGAAAAGCTACAATGATTCTCTTGTTATAAGCTCTGGAGGCGTACAAACAAGCTTTCCAGTTTCTCAGATTGACAGCGTATCATTTGCCGAAGATTCTGATACTATCCGCATAAATTTTACGGGTAATTCTGTTTCTATCACTAATCCGTTGGCTTTCGAAAATGTTTCGGTTACGGCTACGGGCGCAAATGTGCTAATCTCTTCAACTTCTACCACGCAAAACCTGAATTATAAAATTTCAGGAACGACCACAAACGGAGCTCTAAAAATTTATAGCAGCGTAAAGTATAATTTGATTCTGGATAATGCGAACATCACTGCGCAGTCAGGTCCGGCAATAAATAACCAGTCGGGTAAAAAATTATCTTTAATTCTTGTCGACGGCGCTACAAACACATTGACTGACGGCTCCTCTTATTCCGATACTTATGTAAATGATAGCGGCGTTACGGAAGATCAGAATGCAGCATTTTTTAGTAAAGGCGATATTATATTTAGCGGAACAGGAAGTCTTATAATTAACGGCATTGGCGCAGATAAACATGCGCTTTACAGCAAGGACGCAATAACATTTGCAAGCGCTACTTTAATTATTAAAAGCGCCGCCAAAGATGGCATCCATCCTAAGGACGGCATTACAGTTCAAAGCGGAACAATTAACGTTACTGCTTCAGGCGATGCAATTGACGCTGACGAAGGCTTTGTTAGTATTACTGGCGGTTCTGTTACGACAAATACAACGGTAGCGTCTTCTGATGGAATTCAGAGTTTGACTACCATGGATATTTCTAATGCTGAAATAAACGTTACTGTTGCAGGAGATAAATCAAAAGGACTAAACGCCGGACAGAATATGACTCTTGGTTCAGGGAATATTACAGTTAACGCTTCCGGCAACGCAGTCCTGGAATCTTCAGGCTCTGGTTACGACCCCTCCTACTGTGCCGCTATTAAATGCGATAGTTCAATTACTATTACCGGAACTAATATTATAATTAAAAGCACGGGTAAAGGGGGCAAAGGCATCACCGCTGATAAGAATATTCAGTTTAACAGCGGAACAATTAACATTACCGCTTCCGGCGCAGGCGCGACATATAAAAATTCTACAGGCGTATTAGACAGCTATCACTCCACATGCATTACGGCCGATGGGAATATAAGTATTCTTGGAGGAACTATAACAACTTCAAGTTCAGGCGCTGGCGGAAGAGGAATTACTTCTGATGGAACTCTGTATGTTGGCAACTCGGCTAATCCGCCAAATATTAATATTACAACAACAGGCTCAAGCATCTATTTATCCGGAAGCGGCGATAATGCCGAATACGACGAGGCTAAAACTATTTCGTGCGATGGAGCTATTACTATAGATAATGGAGTATTCAATATTTCATCAGCCGACGACGGAATAAAATCGGATGTTTCGATTACAATTAACAACGGAAGCATAACTATCTCTAAAGCGTATGAAGGCATTGAAGCTCCGTATATAACAATCAACAACGGCACTGTTAGCGTAGCAACAAGCGATGATGGGATAAACACATCAAAAGGAAACGGAGGCGAATCTAACGACGGTAGCATTATGACTATTAACGGAGGAACTGTTTCTGTAAATACTACAAAAGGGGACGGCCTTGATAGCAACGGCAGTATTGTAATGACCGGAGGAACAGTTATTGTTAACGGTCCGCCTTCCGCCCCTGAAGTAGCTATTGATTATAACGGCACATTTAATATATCCGGCGGACTTCTAATTGCCTCAGGTCCTAATTCCGGCAATATGATTCAGGCTACCAGCGCTTCATCGTCTCAATATTCTATTAAAGCGACGGCTAATTCGTCAGTTTCGGCTTCTACTATTTTTAATATTCAGGACGCTTCAAGCAACAGTTTAGTAACTTTCAAACCGGTTCGCAGCGTTTACTATTTTGTTTTTTCTTCTCCAGATATTAAAAGCGGTTCAACGTATAATATATACACGGGGGGAACCTCCACCGGGACGAATACAAATGGATTATATGTAGGCGGCGCTTATTCCGGCGGAACGCTAAAAAAGAGTTTTAGCATAACAGGCAAAGTAACAAGCGTTACTTTTTAATAATAGTTTATGAATAATAAAAACCAGTTTACTGGCAGAAATATAAACCAGAAAATATTTGAGGAAATTATATGAAAAGAATAGCAGTTCTATTCTTATTACTGACCTTTTCAATGTATGCGCAAACATATTACATGAATGTTTGGTCTAAAGGCGCTGTCACTTCAATTCCTGTCAGCCAGATTAAAAAGATTACTTTTGGCGCAGTTACCGGAGTTGTAGGGGACGCAAATAAACAGGCCGTAATAAGTACTTTTGAATTATTGCAGAATTATCCAAATCCTTTCAATCCTTCTACTAAAATAGAATACCAGATACCAACTTCCGGTCATGTTGAAATACAGTTGTACAATATAACAGGAGAGCTGGTAAAAACGCTTACGAACGGAGAACAATCTGCCGGAAAGTATTCAGTTAACTGGAATGGAAAAGATAACTCCAACAGAGCGGTTGCAAGCGGAGTCTATATTTACAGGGTTATGTTTGGCAATTCAGTTCTTTCAAAAAAAATGCTTTTATTGAAATAAAACAAAGAGGTAATTAAATGAAAACCAATTATATGATGATACTTTTAGTTTGCCTCTCGCAGGCGCTAATGGCGCAATCGGTTAAAGTATATAAAAACGACAACACTGAAATTGATTTTAGCATATCCGATATTGACAGCGTAAAGTTTTCTACTTTGGCCGGGGGCAAAACCATTGCCGCTAAAGACTGGGTTTGCCTTACAAATAGTTCGGCGCTTTCTAAAATAGCAATTTCTACAGGCGTTTATGAAGACGTTGAAGAGGGGCTGAAATTGTACGGCTCGGCAAGCGGCAATACTGTTCAGCTTATGCCGGTTTTGCAAAGCTCAATTATGTCAAAAACTATTTATCTTAAATGGAAAGTTAAAGGCGGCGGAAGCGCTGTAAGCATTGGGGTGGAGTTATTCTCTGAAACGGAAAACATGACTTCGGCGGGCAAGGCGTTAGCTCTTGCAACAAATTCCGGAATTATTGACGATGGCGTCTGGTACTTCACGCGGATTTCTATTGCTTCCGGAAAGATTACAACAGTTACGTCTAAGGATAATTACGATAATAACGGCGGCGAAGTAGTAGCGACTTCGTCGGTTGCAATTAATAAGAACGCCAAAACATTTTCGTTTCAGACAAGCGCCGATAAATCCTCATATTCAATACTGGCAGAAGCAATGGTTGAGTAAAATTTTTTTTTCGTAGCGCGGACATTCGGTCTGCGCGCTTATAGGTTAAATGCACACGTAAATAATTCTGGATGTTGTTTTTATAGCGTGACGCTACAGAAAAAACATTTATGAAGAACGCGCAGGTTAAAACCTACGCTACGAAAAATTAATTCCTTCGTAGCGCGGACATTCGGTCTGCGCCTTTAACGTATAAACGCACATTGTAAATAGGCTTGGGCGCCGCGTTTATAGAATGGGGCGACAAAAAACATTTATAAAAAACGCGCAGGTTAAAACCTACGCTACGAAAAAATAATTCCGACGTAGCGCGGACATTCGGTCTGCGCGGTTAACTGTAAAAAATATTGCTGTATAAATATGGAAATGTTTTTTTTACTTATTGATTCGTATTAAGTTGCAGTAAGCTTAGTTTTAACGAGAACATTCTGGCAAAAATGGGGCTCTCATTATTAATTGAAAATAATATTTGGGAAACAGAACAATGAAAGATTTCGCTTTCTGGATAAAAAAACTTTTCGGCAATACTAATCCGCTTTGTACATATATAAACGAAATTGAGCAAAGAAATCTTATTGCCGGGAGAATCCTTCTGAGGCCTTCGTTGTGGATTAGTATGACTATCCCAATTTTTATAGCGTTTGTACTTAATATAGGTCTAATATTTAATTTTTCGAATCACTGGCCATGCATATTTGGAGTGTTTGCTGATTATTTATCACAACAGGTATCGGATAAATACACAGTCGGATTATTGATTGGGCAAGTAACGGTTCTTATTGTATTTTTTACATTTATACAATTTAGTTATTCAAATAAATCTCTATCTCCGAATATTATAAGAAAATATATAATCAAGTCTGATAGAACTTTATGGTTTCTTGGATTGCAGCTCTCTATCCTTGCGATTCTCGGAGCATTTTCAATAATCTATCCGACAAATATATATATGATTAATGCTGTTTTATCGGTTTCGGGAATCATAGTTTCAGCCATACTTTCGCTTAAATACTTCTTTTGGTTGTCAGAACATATAAGTCCAGATGGTTTATTCGATCTGCTAAAAGAAATGGTTGATTTTAAAGAAGTAGCTAAATTAGAAGAAAAACTCTCCAAAAATGCAGTTCAATTGAAGAAAGAAATGGATGAGTTAGAAAATGCGAAAGGGAAAATAAGTTTCGATTACAGCGATACAGTGAAAAGGCTTATTGTAAAAAATTCAAATCCAGATGAAATTATTATAAAAAAACTTGGGAAGGTGAATAACATAAATATTTCTAAATTAAATGAACTTCTAACTGGGAATTGGGATAAAATTGAAACAATTCTGTTTAGTTTTAATATAGGAGATGATATCCTAATTATTGGGGATTATGTTTTTTATAAAATCGGATTTCGTAAAGAGACAGATTCAAAACAAATTAAAGAACTGAAGCAATATATAAAATCAAAGAATGATGAGTTTCAAAATATAGTTACTATTAACGAAAAATATTATGCTGATAAAAATAACAATTCGATTTTAGAAGATATTGCGTCTTGTTTGTTTTTTGCGATTGATAATGCGTCACAAGAAGAAGTTGATAAATTTGCGAATAAGCTTATTTATTTTTTCGATGAGATATCAAGCAAATATAAAATTAACAAAAGGGACGTTAAGATTAAACTAAACGTGAGAATGTTTCGAGAATTTATCACTAAGTTAAATGGCAAATTGGAAAATCGGGAAGTTAACAATCAGGATTTCAATACTATTTTAGAAATTGTCGATGGTTTCATCATAATCGCAATAAAAATTTGTAATTATGATTTATTCAAAACAATATTAAAGTTATCTGGAAAAATATTTGATAAAACTATAGAGAAATTCACTCGTTTTGACCATTATGTGCTAAGATCTGTTCAATATACTAACATTGTAACATTAATAAAATTAGTGTACAACACTAAAAACCCAGATAAAGAAATATTTAAAGAAAATAAGGTGGATTTCTATATACCGTTTATCAAGGATTCGGTTAAGCAAGCCGTTTATATGTATTATCAAATAATTCTAAATTCTTCAAAATTTGAAAAAGATAAAGCTAAATCATATCTATTGGCAAATGGAGGATTTTTATGCGATTTTCTTGCTCCATTGCGTGATATTCATTTTGAAAATAAATTAAAATTATACAATAATGAAATTGGAGTTGAGGATAGTAAAGAAATAATAGCTGTCCTTAAAAACTCTATTATCTATTTCGAATGGCTGTTATATAAATACGTTCGAGAGACAAAGCTGCCGGATGAAGTGTTTAAATCTGTTGTAACTTATCTTGTCGGAAAAGGCAATATTGGAGTGTTTAATTTCCCAGGTAAAAATGGGATTGAAGATTATATCTTTTTTGCAGATAATCCGTTTGTCGACATATATGGAGCTGAACAACCAATAGACGATGAATACCAGAATTTTTTAATAACATATTCATTATATAAACATGTACAAGAACATAAAGAAGAAGATCAATTTTTGCCTTCGGAATTAATAAAAAGCGATACAGATGAAATTAATAAAGAAAAAATTAAGCAGATTATTTTAGCAATTGCGAATTATGACGGTTCTTTCTTGTCCCGATTACTCGAAATTGATAAAACAAAAATAGAAAAACTAAAAGAAGAATACAGAGTTTATTTAAACAATCTTTTAGGGAATGTAAAATTACGGCTTGATCAAGAAGAATAACGCGAATATTTACTGTTTAATAGCATTTGGTTTTGTTAATTTCCTGTAAAATCAAAATTCTTTTTCATTATGTTGGTTTTTTTGCAGTGGATTTCTATATTTAAGGATTATTTTTGAGAATTTATACAAATGAAAAACATATTTATAAAAGATTTAGGCGCTTACGTCGGCAAAGAGGTTACTCTTTCCGGCTGGCTGTATAATAAAAGATCAAGCGGAAAAATTAAATTTGTAATTTTACGCGACGGCACGGGCTACGTCCAGTGCGTTTATTTTAAAGGAAACGTAACAGACGAGGCGTTTGAAACAGCCGATAAGGTTACGCAGGAGTCCTCTATTATTATCACCGGCATAGTTAAAGCAGAGCCTCGCGCAGTAGGCGGATACGAGCTTGACGCTACCGGAATTGAAATAATTTCAGAGGCTCACGATTATCCTATTACGCCAAAAGAACACGGCGTAGAGTTCCTTATGGATAAAAGACATTTATGGCTCCGTTCAAGCCGTCAGGTGGCTATACTTAGAATAAGACACAGAATAGAAAAAGCTATAAGAGACTTTTTTGACAGCAGAGATTTTACTCTGATGGATACGCCTATTATTACCCCCGCCGCGTGCGAAGGGACTTCAACTTTATTTGAAACGGAATATTTTGATTTAGGCAAAGCGTATCTTTCGCAATCTGGTCAGCTTTATGCGGAAGCCGGAGCTATGGCTTTTGGCAAAGCTTATACGTTTGGTCCCGTTTTCAGAGCGGAAAAATCGAAGACAAGAAGGCACCTTACAGAATTCTGGATGGTAGAGCCGGAAGTAGCTTTTGCTAACTTAGACGACGATATGGACCTTGCAGAAGAATTTTTAGAGTATATTGTTCAGACCGTATTGACCGAAAGAGCCGAGGAATTAAAAGTATTGGAAAGAGATACTACAATGCTTCAAAACGTAAAGAGACCTCTGCCAAGAATTTCTTACGACGAAGCCGTAGCTATACTTATTAAAAAAGGACTTCCTTTTGAATATGGCGACGATCTTGGCGGAACGGACGAAACGGTAATTTCAAACGAGTTTGACCGTCCGGTAATGGTTCACAGATATCCGTCGGACGTAAAAGCGTTTTATATGAAACACGATCCTGAAAATGATAAACTTGCATTGGCAGTCGACGTGCTTGCTCCGGAAGGATATGGCGAAATTATAGGAGGAAGCCAGCGCGAAGAAGATTATGATGTGCTTTTAAGCAGAATTAAGGAACATAATCTGCCACAGGAAGCGTTTGAATGGTATCTTGATTTAAGAAGATTTGGTTCCGTACCTCACTCCGGTTTTGGATTGGGCTTAGAAAGAACAGTCAGTTGGATTTGCGGATTAGAACACGTGCGCGAGTCTATTCCATTTGCGCGTATGATTTACAGAAATACGCCATAATAAAAAAGGTATTACTTAATGTCACTAGAAATAACATTATTCGTAATTTTTGCATTAGCTGCGGCAGTATCGGCAGTAATGGTCGTAACGCGGTCAAATCCTGTAATAGCAGCTTTGTTTTTAGTCGTTAACTTTGGCAGTCTTGCCGGATTATTCTTAACCCTTCATGCGCAGTTTATAGCGGTGACGGAAATAATAGTATATGCCGGGGCGATTATGGTTCTGTTTTTGTTTGTGATAATGCTTATCAAGCCGGAAAACGAACAAAAATTTCTTGCTGTGAACAAAAAAATAAAATTAACGGCTGTATTTTTAGCGGCGTTGATATTAGTTCAGATTGCATATATAATATTATTTGCAAATCCTTCAGCCAGATTGAATCCTGATTTAAATGCAAGCGTACAAGCCGGAACGATAGAAAGTATAGGAACTTTAATATTTACAAAGTATATTTTGCCTTTTGAAGCGGCGGGTTATTTATTATTAGCCGCAACTATAGGCGCATTAGTATTAGCAAAAAAGAAGTTTGAATAATATGACGATACCAATTGAATACTATCTAATCCTTAGCGGATTTATGTTTCTAACCGGCGTTGTTGGCGTATTAACCCGCCGAAACGCTATTGTAGTTTTTATGTCTATAGAATTGATGCTGAACTCGGCAGATCTGACGTTTGTCGCTTTTTCTTCTTATCTTGGGAACTCAATCGGTCAGGTTTTTGTATTTTTTGTGATGACAGTGGCCGCGGCCGAAGCCGCAGTCGGTCTGGCTATAATAATAGCGGTATTCAGAAACAAAAAGACTGTAAACATAGATGAAATTAACATCCTGAAGTGGTAGTTTTTCAGGAGTAACTAATACGGATATTTAATACGAATCCTTAATAGCTTATGATTCAATATATATATTTAGCGGTTCTGCTGCCTTTATTAGGTTTCCTGATAAACGGAATCTTTGGCTCCAGAATTAAAAACGAAAAAGTAATCGGTATAATCGGCAGCGGCGCTATCGGTTTATCGTTTATTGTTATGTTAGGCGCATTCTTCCAGACTTTAGGTCTGCCGGTCGACCAAAGACAAAACATTGTTAAGCTCTTTACATGGATTAGCGCAGGCGGACTTAACGTCGGCGTAGCTTATCAGGTAGATCAGCTTTCGCTTATAATGGGGCTTATTGTAACGGGAGTCGGTTTTATAATCCACGTTTACTCCATGGGATACATGCATGGCGATAAGAGCTACTGGCGGTATTTTGCTTACCTGAATCTGTTTATTTTTGCAATGATGAACCTGATCTTAGGCGATAATTTTGTTCTATTGTTTCTTGGATGGGAAGGCGTAGGTCTTTGTTCATATTTGCTAATTGGTTTTTGGTACGATAGAAAATTTGAAAAAGGCACAACAAGCGAAGCCGCAAAAAAAGCCTTTGTAGTTAACAGAATTGGCGATTTTGGTTTTCTGCTTGGTATGTTTCTTATTTACCTTACATTTGGAAGTCTTAACTTTAACGACGTTTTCAGCCGCGCGGTAGCTATGCCAATTGAAACGTCGGTATTTACTTTTATTGCTTTGTTTTTGTTTATTGGCGCTACCGGAAAATCTGCTCAGATACCTTTGTTTGTCTGGCTGCCGGACGCTATGGCGGGTCCTACTCCTGTTTCGGCGTTAATACATGCCGCTACTATGGTAACCGCAGGCGTTTATATGGTTGCGCGATGTTCCATTATTTTTGCGTCG
>WSSedL1CaDRAFT_10000752_pt1 | contig 21738 bp, 22 predicted proteins | sample WetSurSL1Cattail_FD_9464 | JGI IMG/M metagenome (IMG submission 9464)
CAATTGCAAGAACAAATCGGTTTTATACCAATCCTGCCAATGGATTAGCTTTTCCAGAAGCCACCGAAGAAAGAGCTGCTGAACTATTAAAACAAGAAAAATTTGATCCAGTAGTTTTACTCAATATTATAGGTGGAAAATCTTGGCGTATTAAAGGAAAATATCTCGGACTTTTTGCGAGTATTAATAATTTGCTAGATGCGAAATACAAAACAGGTGGTTATGAACAAGCTCGAAATGCTAATTTCAGGCAACTCAATCAAGACATTTCGAGTGGTACGCCTTCTTTTGGGAACAAATATTTTTATGCTTACGGCCGAACCTATTTTTTGAATCTCAACTTTAGTCTCTAATTTAAAACTTAGTTATTATGAAAAATTATATCCTACAATTCTTCTTTATGATGCTGTTTTTGGGAGCTTGTGCCAATGACGAAGCGGGAATTCCAAAATTAGTTTGCAATCAGCCTGATTTTACTGTGAACAAAACCGTCGCTGATGTCAAGGGAACTACAGCCGAAATTGTGGCTCAATATCCTTACGATGATATTATGGAAGCTTATGTAGTTTCGAGTGATGAGAATGGAAATTTTTTCAAGACAATTTCGTTTCAAACATTGGCAACAGCCACAACTCCTGCGGTTGGATTTAGTGTCCCAATAGATGCTACTAATTTGTATGTTGATTTTAGAATAGGGAATAAAGTCTATGTAAAATTAAAAGATCAATACACCGATTTGTATTATGGAGGCTTACGTATTGGCGGATTATATGTGAACGCCTATAACCAAGGTGGAGTCGGGCGACTTTCGCAAAATGATTATAAAAAAGTATTGCATGCTTCTTGTACTAATGTCAACGAAGAACAATTGTTGCGTTCCTTAGGTTTGGGCGAAATTAACGATAGCCATTTGAATACGCTTATTGAATTATCGGATGTGCAGTTTACAGAGCCAGCCATTGGACGAAAATATTATGAAGACACAAACGATGTTGGTGGCGCGACCAATTGGAATTTGGTAGATAAAAATGGTAATCAAATTATTTTTAGAACTAGTAGTTATGCCGATTTTTCAAAAAGTATTGTCCCCGATGGAAGTGGAAAAGTGCGAGGTGTTCTGACAAAATATGCGAGCGATTACCAATTTGTTGCCAGAAAAGAAGCCGATGTTCAAATGTCGGGAACCAGAAATATTCCATTTTTTATGGAAGATTTTCAATCTGTTTCTGATGGAACTAATTTGAGTTTGCCTGGTTGGAGCAATATTATTGAAGCGGGTGCTATTGTTTGGAAAGGCGGCATCACTTCAACAAATGGTTACGCCGAATTTGCCATTACAGGAACTAAAGTTGTATCGAATATTGTGTGGTTGATTTCTCCAAAAATTGATATGGACACACATACTAATGAAACACTTTCCTTCAGAACTGCCCAAAATCATCTGGATGTGGATTCTCCATTAAATACACTGGAAGTTTATATTTCGACTAATTTTGATGGAGCAAATGTTAAAACGGCAACATGGATTCCGCTTTCGGCAAGAATCCCAACTCAAGCTACGCCTTGGAATGAATTTATTGGTTCGGGAGCGATTGATTTGTCTAGTTACACAGGGAAAATCAATATTGCTTTCAAGTACATTGGTTCAGGGAAAGATTTGGCTCTAGATGGTACTTTTCAAGTGGATGATGTACAAATTTACGGTGATTAGTTTTTTATAAATAGCATCAGTTGAATTTTACTATATTTGACTTTTTAAAATAAAATTTACTATGAAACATTTATTATCGGCACTGTTGATTATGACACTTTTTATTTCTTGTAAAAAAGAAAGCAATAATAGCAGCGAAGCGCCAAGTGAAATCCCTTATGTTGCCAAAAATGAAAAGCAAATTGAAAAATATGTTGCAGAAAAAGGATTAAAAGGAACTAAAAGCGAATCCGGATTGTACTATGTAATTAAAGAACCAGGAACAGGTAAGCAAGCTACTCCAGCTTCAAATGTAACTGTAGCTTACAAAGGGTATTTTATGGATGGAAAAGTATTTGATCAAAGTGATGAAAAAGGAATTTCTTTTGGATTGGGTCAAGTGGTTAAAGGTTGGACAGAAGGAATATCCTATTTAAAAGAAGGTGGAAGTGCTTTGCTTGTCATACCTGCAAAATTAGGTTATGGTGGAAGTGATTACGCAAGTATTCCTGGAGGTTCGGTACTTATTTTTGAAGTAAAATTGATTTCGGTAAACTAAATCGTTTTTTTGAAGCGAGGTATAACTTTAATCTTTTGTTGTGATTTTTAAGAAATTATAAATCGCATTCCTATCCAGCAAATCATTAAATTTGCAGCTTATTATATGATATGTTAGAAAAAGAAGTAATAAATTTTGAAAAATCGGTCATTGTAGGTGTAGTAACTCAAAATCAGAGTGAAGAAAAACTCAATGAATATCTAGATGAATTAGAGTTCTTGACGTTCACTGCAGGTGGGCAAGTGGTGAAACGTTTTTTTCAAAAAGTAGATAAGCCCAATCCAAAAACCTTTTTAGGTACTGGAAAAATAGAAGAGATTCATAATTATGTAAAAGAAAACGGAATCTCGACCATTATATTTGATGACGAGTTGACGCCTTCGCAGCAAAAAAATATCTCCAAAATTATTGATTGTAAGATTCTGGACAGAACCAATTTGATTCTAGATATTTTTGCACAAAGAGCCGAAACTTCATACGCTAGAACCCAAGTGGAATTGGCACAATGCATCTATTTACTGCCACGTCTTTCGGGATTATGGACACACTTAGAGCGTCAAAAAGGGGGAATCGGGATGCGTGGACCTGGAGAAACGGAGATTGAAACCGACCGTCGTATTGTACGTGATCGAATTTCGTTATTGAAAGAAAAAATCAAAGTTATCGATAAGCAAATGGGAACCCAACGCAGCAATCGCGGCGCTATGGTTCGTGTGGCTTTAGTGGGTTATACCAATGTAGGGAAATCGACTTTGATGAACGCTATTGGTAAAAGTGATGTTTTTGTCGAAAATAAATTGTTTGCAACTTTAGATACAACTGTTCGAAAAGTGGTGATTAAAAATCTGCCTTTCTTGCTTTCGGATACTGTTGGATTTATCAGGAAACTGCCAACCCAATTGGTAGATTCGTTTAAAAGTACGCTAGATGAGGTTCGCGAAGCCGATTTGTTGTTGCATGTGGTTGACATTTCACATCCTGATTTTGAAGACCATATTGCTTCGGTAAACCAAATTTTACATGACATCAAAGCGAGTGATAAACCCGTAATTATGGTTTTTAATAAAATTGATGCTTATCATCATTTGACGATTGATGAAGACGATTTAATGACTGAGAAAACGACCAAACATTACACGCTTGAAGAATGGAAATCAACTTGGATGGGACGTGTAGGCGAGGAAAAGGCATTATTTATTTCGGCTACCAATAAAGAAAATTTTGAAGAATTTAGAGAAAGAGTTTACGAAGCCGTACGCCAAATTCACATTACGCGTTTTCCGTACAATAAATTCCTGTATCCTGATTATAAGGATGCCATTGAAAAAGAAGAAAAAGAATAATTCTTTCAAAATAATATATACAAAAAATCCCTTTTCAGAATTAATTCTAAAAAGGGATTTTTTATAGTTTAAATGGGAAACTAGAAACCGTAATTGATTCCTAATCCAAATATTTCTTTCACCTGAAAGGCTTTGATAGAGTTGTCATCGTAGATGGTTTGCATAGCGATGTTTGCCGAAAGGTATTTGTTGATTTTCATCACTACGTTCATTTGGTAATTGATATCTACATTTTGCGGATCTTCTAAATAATTAGAATATAAATTCAATATGTTTTCAATAGAGACATTAGTAATGGGACTGACTTTATAATAAGCAGAAATGCTAGCTCCAAGTTCAATACGAGAATTATCTCCTTGTAAGACCCCAAATGAAGGGCCTAAATCCGTAAAATGTTTGTGAACTAAAATTAATTTTCCTGCCGCTGGAGAAAAGTTAACACTTAGATTATCATCTTTTTTCCACAATAAACCTGGGCCAAGTTGGAAATAAGCTGGAGAGAAAAAATGAGATATTTTCATGTCATTTTTGTCAACACCTGTGTCCATTTGGGATTTAAAGTTAAAGTACATGGAATAGTACCAGTTTTTAGCTGCCGATTTTTTACCCCAAAGTGAATTCAATTCAATGCGGTCATCCGTTTTAGCCATTCTCTCATTCCCTTTTATTTTGCTTAGTCCATAAGCTAGAATGAATTTGTTGTCCCAAACTACATCGCCTTTTTTATAATTGAAGTCGTAATTTATTCCAAAATTCCCAGCTACGTTACTGGTTCCACCACCCAACCATTGTTTGTTATAGGCCGATTGACTTAATAACAACGACATATTGCCTTTGGTTGTCCATAATTTAGTCGTGTCCTTTACGGTTTCTTGTGCTTGAATTGTAATTGTTGCTACAATTAAAACAAGGGATAAAATTGCTTTTTTCATAGATAGGTACATTTGGTTTTGGTTATTTTTTGGCTTTATATAAAGGAACTGCCGAGCAGGCTTCTCCGTACATAATGCTTCTAGCAAAAGGCTGTAAATGATGCGCGGCCAAAATATAAGCTCGCGTAGGAACTGGTTTTTTAGAACAACCTTTTATGATTACTGCTTTATTTTCGTAAGTCGTATAATCTACTTTAGGCAACAACTCTTCATAAAGTGCTGCATCCATATCTTCGCGGTTTCCATCAATGATTTTTTTAGCAAATGGCGCTAATTGTACCGCAACTAAAATGGAAGCCCAAGCTGGAACAATAGCATCAGTACTACAATTAATAGATACAAAATGGTCTTGGTATTGTGTCCAATCATGATTTTTTAGCGATTCTCTAAAGTCTTTTTCTTTTAATAAAAAACCTTCTAACAACCACTGTGAAATATCGATTTGCGTACGAATGCCCTTTGGATAGTAATCTTCTAAATCGAAAACTTCCAAGGCACTATTAGCCACTTTGTTAATTATTTCTTCCATTATTCTAGTGTTCAGTGTTCAGTAGCTATAGAAACTGCCTACTATTTTTAAAGCATTCCCAATTCTAATTTTGCTTCTTCGCTCATTAAATCTTTACTCCAAGGCGGATCAAAAGTAATTTCTACTTCTGCACCTTTTATGTGCTCAATTGATTTTACTTTTTCTTCCACTTCTCTTGGTAAACTTTCAGCTACGGGACAGTTTGGAGAGGTAAGTGTCATTAAGATTTTTACTTCATAATCAGTGTTTACCATTACATCATAAATCAATCCTAATTCGTAAATATCAACAGGAATCTCTGGGTCGTAGATTGTTTTTAATTTTTGTACAATTGCTTCTCCTAATTGGTTGGTGTCTATTTCTTGTTCCATTTTGTTTTGTTTATTTTGAACCATATAAAGCATATAAGTTCATTTGAATTTTACTTTTATTTTTTTGCATCGAATGCCAAGGCATACATCTTAATATTCTTAATCATTGATACGAGACCGTTAGCTCTTGTAGGCGATAAATGTTCTTTTAATCCTATTTCGTCAATAAAATCCATTTCGGCATCAATAATGTCTTTTGGGGTTTGATTCGAAAAAACACGAATTAATATCGCAATTATTCCTTTGGTCAATATGGCGTCGCTATCAGCAGTAAAAACTACTTTTTCGTTGTTTTGTTCTCCTTGCAACCACACTTTAGATTGACAACCTTTGATTAAATTTTCTTCAACTTTGAATTCTTCTTTGATTAAAGGAAGATTTTTTCCCAATTCGATGATGTATTCATAACGTTGCATCCAATCATCAAACATCGAGAATTCGTCCACAATTTCTTCTTGTATATCTTTAATTTTCATCGTTTTGTTTTGCAAATGAATTTATTTTAGTCACTAATTTTTTTATTTCATAAGGAGGAAAACCATGGTCAAAACTTTGTGATTCATAGCTTTTTCCCTCGTAATTTATTTTCAAATTGGCTATCGCTGCACCATCATAAAAACGTTTTTCAGTTGGTGATTTCAAATCTTTTATTTCGTCTAAATTGATTTCTTGAAAAATTTGAACCAATTCTTTCCAATCGGCATCTGAAATTTTAATTTGTTCAGCTTCTTCTTTTCTATCGTTTTTTATGCTTGCAATATGATTTTCGATACTAATTTCTTGAAAATAACCTCTGGTATTTGCTGTGTAAATCAGTTGCGTAGTTTCCATGTTTTTTTGAGCATCACCTGCACAGCCTTTACCTAGAAAAATAGTCAATAATAATAATGATAGTATTTTCATATACGTGTTTTAGGATAACATTAGTTGTGCTTTTTTGACTGCTTCTACTAAGGCATCAATTTCTTCTTTTGTATTGTAAAAAGAAAACGAAGCTCTTATAGTTCCTGGAATTCCAAAGAAATTCATAATAGGTTGTGCACAATGGTGACCTGTGCGTACCGCTATTCCTAATTTATCAATAATAGTACCAATATCGTACGGATGAATTCCTTCTATGTTAAAGGAAACCACCGAAGTTTTTGCTTTTGAATTTCCATAAATACGCAAACCTTCAATCTCTGATAAACGTTCGGTTGCATAAGCTAGTAATTCCAATTCTTGTTTTTGAATATTTTCAAAACCTACTTCATTCATGTAATCAATAGCAGTTCCTAGAACAATTCCTCCAGCAATATTGGGTGTTCCTGCTTCAAATTTATGAGGCAATTCGGCATAGGTTGTTTTTTCGAAAGTAACTTCCTTAATCATTTCGCCACCACCTTGATAAGGCGGCAATTTGTTCAACCAAGCTTCTTTTCCGTACAAAATCCCTGTTCCTGTTGGTCCACACATTTTATGTCCTGAAAAAGCATAGAAATCGCAATCCAAAGCTTGAACATCTGGTTTTAAATGCGGTACCGATTGTGCTCCGTCAATTAAAACAGCAGCTCCAACTTCATGTGCTTTATCAATCATGTATTTAATAGGATTGATAATCCCTAAAGCGTTCGAAATGTGATTTACGGTAACAATTTTAGTTTTATCCGAAAGTAATTTGTCGTATTCGGACATAATTAACTCTCCATTTTCATCCATTGGAATAACTTTCAATAATGCTCCTGTTTTTTCGCAAAGCATTTGCCAAGGCACAATATTGCTATGGTGTTCTAAAGCCGAAACGAGAATTTCATCGCCTGGTTTTAAAATAGAAGCAAAACCGTTAGCAACCAAATTAATCCCGAAAGTAGTTCCTGAAGTAAAAAGTACTTCATGAGCATGTTGAGCATTAATATGATTTTGAACTTTGCCACGAGCAATTTCGTAAGCATCAGTCGCTAATTGGCTTAAAGTGTGCACGCCACGGTGAATGTTGGCATTAATTTCTTGGTAATATTTTGAAATGGCATCGATAACCACTTGCGGTTTTTGCGAAGTAGCTCCGTTATCGAAATATACTAAAGGTTTTCCATTTACTTTTTGATTAAGAATTGGAAAATCGGCTCTTATTTTTTGAATGTCTAGCATAACTATTTAGAAAAATTCTATTCTACAAAAGTACTAAAACTAAAATTGTTTTTTGCCGCAATTATTTGTTTTGATTGATTGTAGTATCAGTTTAATTTATGTGAAAGCTTTTTGTAATAAAATTGAATAGTGTTCGAAATCTATTTTGTAGCAACTGAATAATAAGTTAAAATTACAAAGGGCACAAAGTTTAGTAAAACTCTGCGCCCTTTGTATATTTATTGGATGAAAATTACAAATCAAATCCTAATTTCACGCCTAATTTCATAGCGATGATTTTAGTGATTCTTTGCTTCAATTCTGGTATTTTGATGTTTTCGATAACTGCATTAGAGAAAGCGTACATCAATAGAGCTTTGGCTTCTTTTTTAGGAATACCACGTTGTTGCATGTAGAATAAAGCTGTTTCGTCTAATTGACCTACCGTACAACCGTGAGAACATTTTACATCATCGGCAAAAATTTCCAATTGCGGTTTAGCGTTGATAGTTGCTTTATCACTCAAAAGGATGTTGTTGCTTTTTTGGAAGGCATTTGTTTTTTGTGCTTCTTTTTCAACATATACTTTTCCATTGAAAACTCCTGTTGAACGATCCGAGAAAATTCCTTTGTAATCTTGGAAACTCTCACAATTTGGTTGAGCATGATTCACCAATGTGTAATGATCTACGTGTTGCTTTTCGCCAATAATGGTGATTCCATTTAAGGTACTCGTCAATCTTTCACCAAAATGGTAGAAGTTCAAGTTATTTCTAGTTAGGTTTCCACCAAAAGAAAAAGTATGCACTGAAGCATGACTTTCTTTTTGTTGTGAAACGTAAGTATTGTCAATTAAATTAGCTTGGTCATTGTCATTTTGAATTTTGTAATAATCCACAATAGCACGTTTTTGAGCAAAAATCTCTGTTACTGAATTAGTCAGCACAGGATTATCGCTTAAACTTTGGTGACGCTCAATGATTTGTACATGAGAATTCTCGCCCACAATCACTAAATTTCTAGGTTGAGTCATCAAGGCTGATTCGTTACCTGTAGAGAAATACATGATTTCAATTGGTTTATCAGCCACTTTGCTTTTTGGAATATTGATATAAGCTCCTTCATTGGCGAAAGCCGTATTCAAAGAAGTTAGACTTTCATCTTTGTTAGCTATTTTGTTAAAATAGTTATCAATAACCATTTTGTATTTTGGTTTTGTCAATGCCGAAGACATCAAACAAACGTCGATTCCATCGTGAGTTGTTGAAGACAAATGAGAGCTAAAAATACCATCAATAAATACTACTTTGTAAGTATCGATTTCGTGAATGAAGTATTTTTTTACTTGGTTAAATTCAATTGCGCTGTCTTTTTTAGGAAAAACGGTAAAGTCATTTTTTAAGATGGCATTTAGCGAAGTATATTTCCAAGCTTCATCTTTTTTAGAAGGAAAGCCTTTTGTTTCAAAGTTTTTTAAAGCCGAAGTTCTCACATCATGAAGTTCGGATTGAACATCGATGCGTTCTTCAAAAGCCATGAACGATGATATTAATTTTTCTTTTAATTCCATTTTATTTAAGTCTTAAAGCCGAAAGTCGAAAGTCGAAAGACTTAGGATCGTCCACTTATATGTTATTTATGAATCTTTAGTCTGAAAGAATTTAAGTTATATTGAGATATTTCTCTTTATGACTGTCGACTTTATGACTTTGGACTCAGGTATTTAATAAAACCACTTAACAATTTTGATATTTCTTTTACTGATTCTAAAAGTTCATCGAATTCTTCTTTTTTTATATAATCTAAATCAAATGCCAAATACAATTGAGATCTAACTTCTCCTGCAGATGCTTTTGCAACGTATAAAAAATAAACAAATTCTTTATCTGTATTTCTCTCAAAACCTTCTGCAATATTTGATGTTATTGAAATAGATGCCCGTCTAATTTGTCTGGAGAAATCAAAGTCTTTTTTGAAACTTATATTTTCAGTAATTAGGTATATTCTTTTGTTGAATTGTCTTGCTTTTTGCCAAGAATTAATTTCTTCGAAAGAATTGAATTTACCCATTTACTATTTTCTTTAGACTTTATAACCTTAGACTTTAGACTAATTCATTTTACGCTTCTTGTTCTTGTTTAATCCAGTCGTATCCTTTTTCTTCTAATTCTAAGGCTAGGCTAGCGTCACCAGATTTTACAATTTTTCCGTTATATAATACGTGAACAAAATCAGGAACGATATATTCTAATAATCTTTGGTAGTGAGTAATTACGATAATGGCGTTTTTATCACTTTTCAATTTGTTTACTCCATTAGCAACAATTCTCAAAGCATCAATATCCAATCCAGAATCAGTTTCGTCAAGGATAGCTAGTTTAGGTTCTAGCATTGCCATTTGGAAAATCTCATTACGTTTTTTCTCTCCACCTGAGAAACCTTCGTTAAGAGAACGAGATAAAAATTTTCTATCAATTTCTAATAATTCAGATTTTTCACGAATTACCTTCAACATTTCGTTGGCTGGCATTTCTTCCTGACCGTTCGCTTTACGTGTTTCGTTGATAGCCGTTTTCATGAAGTTTGTTACCGAAACCCCTGGGATTTCAACAGGGTATTGGAACGAAAGAAATACTCCTTTGTGTGCTCTTTCTTCAGGAGCTAATTCAGAGATGTCTTGGTTTTCTAATAGAATTTCACCATCGGTCACTTCGTAGTTTTCATTTCCTGCAATAATTGCCGAAAGTGTACTTTTTCCAGCTCCATTAGGCCCCATTATGGCATGAATTTCTCCTGCTTTTACTTCAAGATTGATCCCTTTTAATATTTCTTTTTCCCCAATTGAGGCATGTAGATTTTTTATTGATAACATTTTTAATGTGTTTTTCTTTATTTAATAATGTCCTTTTAAGGACAGAATATCTAATATTTCTATTTTATTTTCTTCGGTAACTTTATATATAATGCGATGTTCTTTGTTAATTCTTCTTGACCATCTTCCAGAAAGTTGATGTTTCAATTGTTCTGGTTTTCCAATGCCTTCAAAAGGATGTAATTGAATATCTTTTATTAAAGTAGTAACTTTATTCATGATAGCTTTGTTTCCAGATTTTTTCCAATATTCTCTGTCTTTCTGAGCTTTTTCAGAATAAATTACTTCCATAAATCTTCTAATTTAATCTTAATTCCTTTTCCTTCCTTGATACTTTGTTCTGCTTCGAGAATTTCTTTTACAAATTCAGGATTATATGGTTTTTCCTCTTCAATTGTAATCTCAAATCCAAGCGATTTTGCCAGTGATTTTAAAACTGGAAAATCTTTTTTCTTTACATTTTTTAAAACAATATCCATGACTATTAAAATTTAAAATTATCCTACAGAACCTTCAAGAGAAATTTCTAATAATTTTTGTGCTTCTACAGCAAATTCCATTGGTAACTTGTTTAATACATCTTTACTGAAACCGTTTACAATTAAGGCAATGGCTTTTTCAGTTGGTATTCCACGTTGGTTGCAATAGAAAACTTGGTCTTCACCAATTTTACTGGTTGTTGCTTCGTGTTCTATTTTTGCTGATGGATTTTTACTTTCGATATAAGGGAAAGTGTGTGCTCCACAATTGTTGCCCATTAATAGTGAATCACATTGAGAGAAATTACGAGCATTGTCGGCTCTTGCACTAATTTGTACTAATCCTCTATAACTATTTTGAGATTTTCCTGCTGAGATACCTTTAGAAATAATAGTCGATTTAGTGTTTTTTCCTAAATGAATCATTTTAGTTCCAGTATCGGCTTGTTGGAAATTATTAGTAACAGCAATCGAATAAAATTCACCTACTGAATTATCTCCTTTTAAAATAACGGAAGGATATTTCCATGTTATCGCTGAACCCGTTTCTACTTGTGTCCAAGAAATTTTTGCATTGTTTTCGCAAATTCCTCTTTTGGTTACAAAATTATAAACCCCACCTTTTCCTTCTTTGTTTCCTGGGAACCAGTTTTGAACGGTAGAATATTTAATTTCGGCATCTTCAAGAGCAATAAGTTCCACTACAGCAGCGTGCAATTGATTTTCATCACGGCTAGGAGCAGTACAACCTTCTAAATAAGAAACATAACTACCAGCATCGGCAACAAGCAATGTTCTTTCAAACTGACCTGTTCCTGCTTGATTGATACGGAAATAAGTAGAAAGTTCCATTGGGCATTTCACCCCTTTTGGAATATAACAGAAAGAACCGTCAGAGAAAACAGCCGAATTTAATGCCGCGTAAAAGTTGTCTTTTTGCGGAACAACAGTTCCTAAATATTTACGAACTAATTCTGGATGTTCTTTGATGGCTTCAGAAATACTCATAAAGATAATTCCTTTTTCGCTTAATGTTTTCTTGAATGTTGTAGCCACAGAAACAGAGTCAACCACAATATCCATTGCTACATTATTCATCATTTTTTGCTCATCAACAGAGATACCTAACTTTTTGTACATTTCTAAAAGTTCTGGATCAACATCGTCCAATGTTTTATTTGGATCTACCGCTTTTGGTGCCGAATAATAAGAAATGGCTTGAAAATCAGGTTTGATATAATGTACATTAGCCCATTCAGGTTCAATCATTTCTTCCCAAGCTCTAAAAGCTTCAATGCGCCAATCGGTCATCCATAGTGGTTCGCCTTTTTTATGTGAAATGGCACGAACAATGTCTTCATTTAACCCAATAGGAAACGTCTCCGATTCTAGATTGGTGTAAAATCCGTACTCGTACTCTTTCGTTTCGAGTTCGATTTTTAAATCGTCTTCTGTATATTTACTCATTTTGTTTATTTAAAGATTGAAAAAATTTAAAGATTGAAATATTCCTTAAATCATTTTTTAATCATTTACGTCTGTTCTATTTTTAGCTTTGAATCCAGTTGTAATGGAGTTCAAATGGCTAAAATATGGTGCTTTTATTCTAAGATTTAAAGTGAAAAACTTTCTCCGCAACCACAAGTTCTTGTTGCATTTGGGTTGTTGAAAACAAATCCTTTTCCGTTTAATCCACCTGAAAACTCTAAAATAGTTCCAGCTAAATAGAGGAATGATTTTTTTTCTACAGCAATAGTTATGTCGTTGTCTATGAAAATCTTATCATCTTCACCTTTGTTTTTGTCGAACTTTAAATCATAAGATAAGCCCGAGCATCCGCCGCTTTTAACACCTACTCTTACATAATCTGTGGCAGCATCAAAACCATCGTCTTTCATCAAGTCGATGATTTTCTTTTTGGCAGTATCAGAAACCTTTATCATTGTGTATTGATTTTGTCTAAATTAACTGCAAAGATAAGTCATAAAAACGGTATTGCGCAAGAGATAACATTTTTATAACTAATAAGGAAATAGATAATACTTATTTCTATTCTTATTTAGAATGAATATGTTTTATTTGATCGTTTTGACTGAAAATCAGACTTTCATTGTGTAAATCATCTTTTTTATTTTTAAGCAATAAAACCTCATTTCGCTGTAAAATTGCTTTGAATTTCCATAAATTGCAGCTGATTATCATTTTAGAAATTCTTTAATTCCTTCAAATAAAAATATGAATCTTTATCCCATAGAAACAGGAAATTTCAAGTTAGACGGTGGTGCAATGTTTGGCGTAGTTCCAAAAACAATTTGGAACAAAACCAATCCAGCCGATTCAAATAATTTGATTGATATTGCCGCTCGTTGTTTGTTAATCGAGGATGGCAATCGCTTGATTTTAATTGATACTGGAATGGGAAATAAACAATCGGAGAAGTTTTTTGGTTATTATTCGCTTTGGGGAAGTCACTCTATGGATGCATCTCTAGCAAAATATGGTTTTCATAGAGATGATATTACCGATGTATTTTTAACGCATTTGCATTTTGATCATTGCGGAGGTGCTGTACAATGGAATACTGATAAAACGGGCTACGAACCTGCTTTTAAAAATGCTAAATTTTGGTCGAATGAAAAGCATTGGCAATGGGCAACCGAACCTAATTCTCGTGAAAAAGCATCGTTCTTATCTGAGAATATTTTGCCGATGCAAGAAAGTGGTCAGCTGAATTTTATAGCAAGAGAGGATGGTGATTTTCTGGAGAAATCAGAATTGGATTTTGGAATTTTCTTTGTCGATGGACATACTGAGAAGCAGATGATTCCGCATATTCACTACAAAGGAAAAACCATTGTTTTTTGTGCCGATTTACTGCCAACAGCTGGACATATTCCTATTCCTTACGTAATGGGTTACGATACAAGACCGCTTTTAACTATGGATGAAAAAGCAAAATTCATGAAAGCTGCTGCAGATAATAATTACTATTTGTTTTTAGAGCATGACGCGCACAATCCAATAATTACTGTAAAACATACCGAAAAAGGAGTACGGGTATCGGAAGTTTTTTCTTGTGCTGAAATCTTAATATATTCTTAATCGAATCTTATATATTTAACAAAAAAGTATATTTTTGTCTAATTTTTAAAAACTTAAATTAAATTTTAATCCATGAATACAATAAAAATTAGCGGCCTTTCTTTACTCTCTGCCTTGGTATTGGCTGGTTGTGGAGTACAAAAAAATCTACCCAATTATGATTCGTTATCAGCAATAACGGCGCCAGCAAACATTACAAAAAAGAAGGCTTTAACAGAAAATCAATTAAAACGTTGGAGTCATTTAGATCTTGTAAAAGATACTATCCCTGGGATGAGTGTTGATAAAGCTTATTCTGAGTTATTGAAAGATAGAAAAGGAGTAAAAGTAATTGTTGGAATTGTTGATTCAGGGGTTGATATCGAGCATGAAGATTTAAAATCTGTGGTTTGGACAAATCCTAAGGAGATTCCTGGAAACGGAATTGATGATGATAAAAATGGTTTTGTTGACGATATTCATGGATGGAACTTTCTTGGTAATATAACCAAAGAAAATTTAGAATACGAAAGAATCATTAAGGATAAAAGTTTAGTTGATGAGGCTACTTATCAAAAAGCAAAAAAAATAATTGATGATAAAATTGCAGAAGCTCAAGCTGGAAAATCGCGTTTAGAAGAATTATTAGTTAATACAAAAGAAGCCGATGCCGTTATTGTAAAACATTTAGGGAAGCCCGTTTATACTAGTAAAGAGGTAAATGATATTAAGACTGATGATGCTTTGGTTCAAAAAAGTAAAGCAATGATGCAAAGAATGCTTTCTTACGGAATGAGCGTAGTTGATCTAGAGGCAGCAATCAAAGAAGATGTTGATGGAATGACAGCTCTTCTTAGTGGAGATAACTTAAAAGTAGACTATAGAAAAGTATTAGGTGATAATCCTAATGATATTACTGATACTAAATATGGTGATAGCAATGTCATGGGACCAGACAAGAAAGAAATTCTTCATGGTACTCACGTTGCAGGAATTGTTGGTCAAGTTAGAGGGAATAATTTAGGTGGCGATGGTATTGCTAATAATGTTGAAATTTTAACAGTACGTGCTGTTCCAGATGGTGATGAGTACGACAAAGATATTGCTCTTGCAATACGTTATGCTGTAGATAATGGAGCAAAAGTAATCAATGGAAGTTTTGGTAAAAGTTTCTCTCCACATAAACAATGGGTTTATGATGCCATTAAATATGCCGAAAAGAAAGACGTTTTAATTGTTCATGCTGCAGGAAATGATGCTAAGGATATTGATGTTTATGACAATTTCCCTAATGATTCTGATGATAAAATAAATGAGTTTGCTGATAATATGATTACTATTGGAGCTTTAAATTTTGAATACGGAAAAAACATAGTAGCTCGTTTTTCAAATATTGGTAAAATCAATGTAGATGTTTTTGCACCAGGTGTAAAAATTTATGCAACAACACCTGAGAATACCTATCAATATTTACAAGGAACATCAATGGCTTCGCCTAATGTAGCCGGAGTTGCAGCATTAATCCGTTCCTATTATCCTAAATTAACAGCTTCACAAGTAAAACATATTTTGATGGATTCGGGTGTTGCTATTCCTGAAGATGTTGTTGTAGGTGGAAATCCAAATGATATTCGTCCTTTTAGTCAATTGTCAAAATCTGGAAAAATAGTAAACGCATACAATGCTATTTTAATGGCTAATAAAATGTCTAAAAAATAAATTCATAATACATTAATCTAATGGAAGGACTCACATCCTTCCATTTTTTATTTTAAATAATGATGAAGAAATTACTTTTACTTTCAATTTTCGCACTTAATTTAGGATCAATTTACGCCCAAAGTGCTTCTTATTGGCAACAACAGGCAGATTACAAAATGGATGTTGTTATGGATGTTAAGGACTTTCAGTACAAAGGTTCACAGGAATTGGTTTATACTAATAATTCTGCAGATACTTTAACGAAAGTATATTATCATTTGTACAATAATGCATTCCAACCAGGCAGTGAAATGGATGCTAGAGCCCAAAGTATCAAAGATCCTGATGGGCGAATGGTTAAAAAAACAAAAGTAGATGGTAAAGAAGTAAAAGAAAGTCGAATTCAGAATTTAAAACCCAATGAAATTGGTTATTTAAACATTAGCAATTTTAAGCAAGATGGAGTAGTTGCCACAACTAAAACTGTTGGAACTATTTTAGAAGTGGTTTTGGCTAAGCCAATATTACCTCATTCTAAAACTACTTTTACGCTCAATTTTGACGGACAAGTTCCAGTGCAAATTCGTCGTTCGGGTAGAAATAATTCCGAAGGTGTAGCACTTTCTATGGCGCAATGGTATCCAAAAATAGCCGAATTTGATTTTGAAGGTTGGCATGCCGATCCTTATATAGGAAGAGAATTTCATGGTGTTTGGGGGAATTTTGATGTCAAAATTACCATTGACAAAGATTATGTTTTAGGAGGTTCGGGCTATTTGCAAAACCCTAACGAAATAGGGCATGGTTATCAAGAAAATGGCGTTGCCGTTACATATCCAAAGAGAACCAAAAACCTAACATGGCATTTTGTAGCGCCAATGGTGCACGATTTTACTTGGGCTGCCGATAAGGAATACATTCATGATGTGGTAAAAGGACCGAATGATGTCGATTTGCATTTCTTATATAAAAACAATCCAAAAACAGTTGAAAATTGGAAAAAACTCCAGCCTTTAATGGTTAAGGTAATGGATTTTTACAACAAAAATATTGGCGATTATCCATACAAGCAGTATTCTTTTATTCAAGGTGGCGATGGAGGAATGGAATATGCTATGTGTACTTTGATTTTAGGAAATGGAACGCTTGAAGGAACTTTTGGAACAGCAACACATGAGTTGGGACATTCTTGGTTTCAGCATATTTTGGCTTCCAATGAGTCAAAACATCCTTGGATGGACGAAGGTTTTACCACTTATGTAGAAGATTTGGCACTGAATGAATTTGCAGTTAAAAAAGCTGAAAATCCATTCAAAGGGAATTATAATGCATATTATAGCTTAGTGAATTCGGGCAAAGAGCAACCACAAACCACGCATGCTGATCGTTATGATGAGAACAGACCGTATAGTATTTCGTCTTACATCAAAGGCAGTGTTTTCTTGTCGCAATTAGGCTATTTAATTGGTCAGGATAATTTAGCTAAAACCATTAAAAGATATTACCAAGATTTTAAATTCAAGCATCCTACGCCAAATGATATCAAACGAACTGCCGAACGTGTTTCCGGAGCCGAATTGGATTGGTACTTGACCGATTGGACACAAACCACCAATACCATAGATTATGGAATTGCGGATATTAAAGACAATGGCGAAAATACCGTTGTGAGTTTAGAACGAATAGGCAGAATGCCAATGCCTATTGACTTGCAAGTAGAATATGTGGATGGTACGGTGGAAAGTTTTTACATTCCGTTGCGAATGATGCATTTTGAAAAAGAGAATTCAACTCCTTCCATTAAAAGAACGGTTTTAGCAGATTGGGCTTGGGCAAATCCGAAATATGAATTTAGTATTTCGAAGCCTAGAAATAGCATCAAAAAAATAACTATTGACCCAAGCGGATTAATGGCCGATGTAAAACCAGTGAATAATAGTTTTGAGGTGAAGTAGTTAATCCAATATTTAACTCTATTAATTATGTTACAGAGATTAGAAGTAAGTTTGATAATTTTCAATGGATACTAATAGAAAGGAGTAATTATTTTAAAAATCTTGTTGTTTTGTTTCTTTTTCAATATTATAACTTGGTGAAAAAACAAGCCAATAATATATATTGTATGATTTATCATCACAAGGTAGAACATGAGTAGATTCTGTTTTATAATTTTGATATTCATTAAAATAAAACGTTGCATTAGTACGTTCATTATTAAAACTAAGAGCAATTTGTGTACTTTGATTTTCTCTAGTGGCATTTTCAATTTTTTCTACAGTCTTTTTATCAATATTGCAATTCTTAATTGGGAAACCTGTAATAAATCCTGAAGGTATACCGTAAGGTATATACCAACCAATATTGCATTTCATGCTTTTGCTTCTAATTGCTTCAAAAATAAAATTAGTATATTTTATTTTATCGTATAAAGGGATTACATGAGAACAAGTTCCTTTAGAAAATTCAGCATTATAGCCATATATTGTATATTTTATTTCCTGAACTTTTAAATTTTTGAAACGGTATGAAATATCTACTTTTTGTCCATTACCTATTTCAACATTTAAATATTCTAATTGCTCTGATTTTTTTTCAGAAGGTATTAAAGGATATTCTGAAGCCATTACTTCATTAATAGTCATTCCCCATTTTATTTTTCTAACATCATATTTTTCTTGTCCCGAAATTATTATTGCAAAAAAGAAGAAAATGGTAGTTGAGATTGTTTTCATTTATTTGATTTTTTTTTCGAGTTATTGTTTATGATACTTTTTTAAAAAGCTTATATTGAAGATTTTTAAAATTTAAGAATGATAAAATTTCAAACAAATCTAATATAAATATCTTTAATAAATAAGCGAAATTTCTTTCAGTATTAAAATGGTTATCAAATTATTTTGATTCAATTGATTTTTGATAATTTTCATCTACGGTATATAATTGAATCTGTTAAATTTGTTTTATCAGTGGTGCTATTATTTTTAGCCTCTTTTAGTATTAATTTACTTTGTAACTTTGCGGTTCAATGAAAAATTCGATGAAAAACAAACTAGTATATATTTTTGGTCTGCTGATTTTGCTGGCTTCGTGCAACGAGGACGATCAAAAAAGGATTGCCGAAAATGCTAAAGATGCCAAAAAGAAAGAACTCATTTTTGAAAACATCAAAAAAGCTTGGGTTTTTTATGATGAACCTATAAATGAATCGACCGAGGAAAGTATAAAAACTTGGAATGAGTTGCGCTTGTTTATGAAAGAATTAGCGCTAAAACCTAAGAAAACTATTAGTGCTTATCAGCAAAAAGCGGCTGCAATTTCTAAAAAGGCCATTGCTTTGAACGATAATATTCCGGAGTTGTATAATAAACCACAGATAAAAAGCAGAATTTCGGTCTTGATTACTAAGGTGCGATTGTTTGATATGTTCATTCATTTAGACGATATTCCAGATAAAAAAGTAGCGCAATTAGTGGGCGAAATCAACAAAGAGTTGGCTACATTACAGCGCCAAATAGATATTATTTCTGAAAAAAGTAAGATTCCTGTTGAGGAAGGTGAAGATGAAATGAGACGAATGATATTGGATTCGGCAAGAGCGATTCCTAACAATCCTATGATGCCCAATCAATCCGTTATTCCAGCTAGTACAAGAGCTATAATTAATCCTAACGACGCTAGAGTTGAGTAAATCTGCCTTATATACCATCTACGAAACTTCGCCTAAAACGCAACAAATAGTTGCTTCATTACAGGAAAAAAACAGAGTAAAATTGCACCTTAGCGGTTTGCTGGGTTCCGCAATTTCGTTTGTGATTCGTTCGGCGTTTAAAAAAGCAGAACTTCCTTTTTTGGTGATTTTGAACAACAAAGAGGAAGCGGCTTATTATTTGAATGATTTGGAACAAATGATAGGCGAGCAGGATGTTTTGTTTTATCCCAGTTCGTACCGTCGTCCGTACCAAATTGAAGAAACTGATAATGCCAATGTTTTGCTTCGTGCCGAAGTATTAAACCGCATTAATTCGCGTAAAAAACCAGCCGTAATTGTTAGTTATCCCGAAGCACTATTTGAAAAAGTAGTGACGCGCCGCGATTTAGATAAAAACACCTTAAAAGTAAGCGTTGGCGATAAGATTTCGATTGATTTTATCAATGAGGTTTTGTTTGAATATGAGTTTAAAAGAGTCGATTTTATTACGGAGCCCGGAGAGTTTTCTGTTCGAGGCGGAATTGTCGATGTGTTCTCGTTTTCGAATGATAATCCGTACCGAATTGAGTTTTTTGGGGATGAGGTCGAAAGTATTCGAACTTTTGATGTGGCTACGCAATTGTCATTGGAACAACAAAAGAAAATTACCATTATTCCGAATGTAGAAAACAAGGTTTTTCAGGAAAATAGAGAGAGTTTCTTAGATTATATTTCGGAGCAAACGGTACTGTTTATTCAGAATACCGAAGATTTATTGTCGCAATTAGACAAACAATTTGCAAGAGCCGAAGAAGCTTTTGAGAAATTGTCTAAGGATATCAAACACGCTACGCCAGAACAATTATTTTTGGATCAAAAGGCGTTTGTAAAGCGTGCTTTGGATTTTTCAGTAGTCGAATTGAATTCAAAAGCCATTTTTAGAACCACTAAGAAATTCGAATTTCACATTCAGCCACAACCTTCGTTCAACAAGCAGTTTGATTTGTTGTTGAATAATTTGAGTGAGAATCATTTTAATGGCTATAAAAATTATTTGTTTTGTTCGAATGAAGCGCAGGCAAAGCGTTTTCATGATATTTTTGAAACTTTGGACGAAGCCAATTCAGAGAATATTCGTAAACAATACAACACGATTGTTTTGCCAATGTACCAAGGTTTTATTGATGAAGAAAACCAAATTTCTTGCTACACCGATCATCAAATTTTTGAGCGTTATCATAAATTTAGCATCAAAAATGGCTATTCGAAAAAGCAAAATATTACACTTAAAGAATTAACTACACTTTCTGTTGGCGATTATGTAACGCACATTGACCACGGAATTGGGAAATTTGGTGGATTGCAAAAAATCCAAGTCGAAGGCAAAACTCAGGAAGCGATTAAGCTAGTTTACGCTGACAATGACATTGTGTATGTGAGTATACATTCGCTACACAAAATTTCGAAATACAATGGAAAAGACGGAACGCCACCAAAAATATACAAATTAGGCTCGAACGCTTGGAAAGTTTTAAAACAAAAAACCAAAGCCAGAGTCAAGCATATTGCGTTCAATTTGATTCAATTGTATGCCAAAAGAAGATTGGATAAAGGATTCCAATTTGCGCCTGACAGTTATTTGCAAAATGAATTAGAAAGTTCGTTTATTTACGAAGATACACCAGATCAAACCAAATCCACCGCAGAAGTAAAAGCCGATATGGAAAGCGATCGTCCGATGGATAGATTAGTTTGCGGAGATGTAGGCTTTGGAAAAACGGAAGTGGCCATTCGTGCAGCTTTCAAAGCGGTAGATAATAGCAAACAAGTCGCGATTTTGGTTCCAACAACCATTTTAGCGTACCAACATTATAGAACCTTTACAGAACGATTAAAAGACATGCCAGTTTCTGTTGGTTATTTGAATCGTTTTAGAACAGCCAAACAAAAAGCAGAAACTTTAAAATTATTAGCCGAAGGAAAACTGGATATTGTTATTGGAACGCATCAATTGGTTAACAAAAATGTAGTTTTTAAAGATTTAGGTTTGCTGATTGTAGATGAGGAGCAAAAATTTGGAGTCAACGTAAAAGACAAGTTGAAAACCATTGCTGCCAATGTAGATACCTTGACATTAACCGCAACACCAATTCCGAGAACTTTACAATTTTCGTTGATGGCAGCACGTGATTTATCAGTTATTACAACGCCTCCACCAAATCGATATCCTATTGAAACAAATGTGGTAGGTTTTAGCGAAGAAGTAATTCGTGATGCAATTTCGTATGAAATTCAGCGTAACGGACAGGTTTATTTCATTAATAACCGAATTGAAAACATCAAGGAAGTGGCTGGAATGATTCAGCGTTTGGTTCCTAATGCCAGAG
>WSSedL1CaDRAFT_10000753_pt1 | contig 21729 bp, 16 predicted proteins | sample WetSurSL1Cattail_FD_9464 | JGI IMG/M metagenome (IMG submission 9464)
ACGGCAGCCGCAGCTGCATCTGCACTACCGGCAGCAAACTCTACCCAGTTAGTATCCAGGATTCCCCCGATCAGCTGATAGGTTTTAGGCGTTCCAGAGTCTGCATTCAGCACCGTACAAAGCATCCCCTGCTCCCTTCGTAAGATAGGTATTGCATTTCGATCGGCAATGGTTGCAACCTGATGAAATCCACCCTTGGCATCATTTGAATATATAATTGGATAAAGACTACCAGACAAGGGAGCCAGCGTATTACCCATCCTAAACTGAGCATATAAGGAACCAGACCCAATAAACAGTAATAAAAAGGCAAGGCGTATAACCTGTAACTTGTAATTAGTTGCTATTTTCATAATAATTTATTTCCGTTGACAGGCAACTATTATTGAATTCTAATTTTAACTGTTTGACCAAAATACTGAACACAAACAAAAACTATTTTATAATTAGTTCCTGTATATCCATTTTGATTGACAAAATTTGCTCTGGAAATTACGTTAAGATCTGTTGCCGGATAAGTCATCCATGAATTGAAATTCGAATCATAGTACTGTACAACAGGAGTTGCCGCGTCATCGGGATAAGCAAAAACAACGTATTGCCCACCAGTTCCGCAGACAAAGTCATATCCGGCTGTTGATTTCCAGTTTCCGCCAAGTTTGGTTTCTGAGGCTAATGCTTTCACCTGGTCATCAGTAAAGGTAAAGCCGGCATCATTAGGAAGAATGGAGGATGTAATCGTACCTCTGTATAAACGATTATCCCAACTTACGGAAGCCGAATTCTGAGTAGCTCCTGCACCGTACAGGTCTCCGGTAACTATCAACGGGTAAGTCTTGGATACCGACCCGCCGTTGGCAACAGTTTTAAATGTTACAACCTTTGATCCGGTGGAAGCAGTACTTCCGGTAGAAGTTCCATCTACAGAGATATTGGTAACGGTTTCATCGTTTGGGGTAATGGACCAGTTTAACGTGATAGACTTATTATTTACATCGTATTCATATACCGTGGTGGCAGGTGATAATGTTGGAGCCGCGTAAGTAAGACGAATGGCAGGGCTCATGGTCAGTGTAATATTCTTCGACACAGTTTGAGGTTGCGCATCCATCACTTCCAGGGTATATGTTTTGGTGAATGTTAACGTAGGACTGAGCACCGTGTTGGCAAAAGGAATCGCGGTGAAGCTTCCACTTTGATTTCCTCCGGTAGGTGTAACGTTAGCAAGTTCGGTTGTCCCTGATTTAAGTTTGATGGAAGTAATGGCTTTATCGTCCGTGTTATCTGTAAGACTTAAATTAGTTACACTCCATGCAAAATCCACATTTCCCGACGGTGGAGTCCCAGCCGGAGTCTCCCAGGTTTTCCATGTACTATACGGAAATGTAGTGGTTGTGGTGGTAAGGGTGCTGGTAGGCGGTGTTGCTGCCACAGCAGGGAAGAAAAAAGCCTCAAAGAACTGAGCCATGGTTTTGCCTCCGGCTCCCAGATTTTGTCCCGTAACACTTAATCCCGGCAAAGTAATATTGCGGTCGGTGTTAAAGCTGACATCTGCAGGTATGCTTAGCATAGTACGGACTGTTGCAAGATCAAGAGCCTCAGGAGTACCGGCACTGGTAGTATTTCTACCTATTAATGAACCCGCGGACAGATCATTCATTTTAGCTAATGTTACAGCTTTATCAGTTATAGTTGTAGCATTTCCAGTCGAAGTGACTTCACCCGTGAGGTTGGCATTGGTGGTAACTGTAGCCGCAACAATCGGGCTCAAATCAACTGAAGCTTTTATTCCATTTACAGAGGTTTCTAATGTATTTCCGGTTAAAGTGTTTGTAAAACCGTTTACAACATCTACCGATTTAGAGACATTATTCACATTAGATGTCAAGGTATTTCCACTAATGGATAGATCATTAGTAATAGTAACAGCACTGACATCCTGATTTACGAGATTTCCGGTAGCGTCAAATCCCAATGTTTTGGTAACAACTCCGGTAGCAGGTGTCAAATCAGAAATCACGCCATTTACTATACTGGTCAGTTTGTTTTCAGTTCCTGCTAAGATATTGGTTGTACTCCCGTATTTGAAAGGCATCCAGGTATTCGATAAGTCTGTAGCTTTGAGTTGATATGTGGAATCTGTTGCTGACACATAGACTAACATCCCGTATTTTCGCCTCAAAGTAGGAATAGCATCCCGTTCTGTCAGGCTGGTTACCGTCATATATCCACCTTTCAGGTTGATATCTTCCGTGATGGCAAATTTCCCTCCACCAGCCGGGATAAGAGTAGCTTGATGCTCCTCTTGTGCATTTGCACAAAAGGAAATTAAAACGAATAGTATAAATAAGATTCTTCTCATTGCTTATTTTATTGATATGTATTTTGTAATGTACTTCCTGAATAGGTATTGTTTGAATAATATACATAATAATTTTGTGTGTAGCCCGAATTATTTGTAACACTCAAAGTAATAACTATGAAGGCATTAATCAGCTGATTTCCTGCATTATCTTTAATCGAAGTTAAAGTGCCAAAACTTGAAGGATAAGCATAGAATATGTGATAGTAGTCGTCTGAAGGAACAGTAGTACTAAGTTGGGAAGATCCCTTAGCAGAACTGAAGTAACCGGAGCCTCCGAGAGTAGCCAAAATTTCGGTAGTTGTTGGTACATTGGTTGAGCACCCATAATATGCCTTAGGTTTCCAAGAGAATGTCGTTGCGGCAGTTGAAGTTTTGCCATCTCCAGAGGTTGCTGTCAAAGTGAAAGTGGTATTCACGTTCCGTTGAAGTGTTACTGATTGTACATTAGAAGTAGTGCCCGTAAAACTACCTAAAGGATAACTCTTACTATCTGTCGATGTTATGCTCCCTGTGACAGGAGAAACGGTAGCGGTTTGAAAACCTATTGAGTAATTCAAACTCTCAGAAAGAGTAGCTCCGGCTAACATTAACTCCAATGTTGTTCCTCCAGATAGGGTTGTTGTTGGAGCCTGACTCCTGAAAAATGCAGATTGAATAAACTCAGCTGTAGTTATATTTGTTCCAAAATTATCTCCAATGGCAGGCAACGATGAAATTGTTCCGGCTGTAATTTTAACGGCATCATTAACAACTTTAGTTATGGAATCTCTTACAGCACTATTAGTCATAGTATAATTTGCAATTAATGCTGGCAATTCATTAAAATTAATCACCCTTACCCACTGAGTTGAATTCCAATAGTAAATACCTTTTTCAGCTGCACCGGTACCATCGGCAAAAATCAACATCCCGTTAACCGCTGCTCCATCTAATGTCCATTTAGTAACGTCGTCCAGCGGAATACGTGGTAAAAGCAGCCCTTTCGAAATGCTTTCCAGTTCTAGTAATGATCCTGATTGAATCACCGTCGGGTTATCACCAATTTTGTTTTGGGCATATATCGGCAAAGCCAGAACCACTACTAAAAAAAAGAGGAAAAGCTGCTTCTGTTTGATAACTATATTTTTCATTTGTCTTTAATATGATCTAAGTAATCGGAAGAATATAATGTCGCATTAAGAAAAAAGGACGGAACGCTGATGGAACATACCGACAAGTCGGTATTACGGGTTGAGCGGATGATAATTAAACGGATCTAAAACTGATTTTAGTCATGCAAGCATGACAGATAAAATCCTGAACTATTTAAAATCCTACGATTATCCTTTATTCTACCGAATCAAAATAAAACACCACAATCCCGATCTTCGGGATCGTGCTAAATTGTTTTTTGAAGTCCACAAAAGATAATATCTATCGATATTATTTTAGGTAACTAAGCGGATATTCATTAAATCATTAACTACGTTGATCTTCCATTCCGACTTGTCGGGATTAAAATCCGTATAAAAAATCCGCTATATCAGCGTTTCTTCCGCGACCGAAATGTTACATCCGCGTTCTAATCTTTTTCCATTTTTAGATTTACTTACACGACATTATTTAATTCCTACTACTTAATTATTATTTATTAGATTGTAGGAGGCCGTACACCGGTCTCCTTTCTGTTGTCTGTTATCAATTGTCAACCGTGATTAGCTAAATGTGTACCCTATCAGACTCCATAACAATTAATCATTAAACACTTATAATTAATCATTGATAATTAATAATGAGTCATTTCCCGGAGGGAATACATATCAATAGAGAATGAAAACAGATACAACCAATTCCCCGTAGGGGATGAACAAGGTAAAATGTGAATGTCCTACGGATAACAAACAGGCATATCTATTTATTCTATGGATATATAAGTCCTACGGATTATTTTTTTCAACTACTGATTCGCGTTACTACTCAGCACCCCTCTGTTTTTGTAATCATTTGTTCCCATTATCCCCCAGTTGCGTTTCGCTTACTGGTTATGCACATTTAGCCACTCCGTGGCAAAGAACCCATTCTATTGTATTTCAACTGCTTGTACAGATATTTAGTAAGGTAGAAGAGTGGTGAGTAGTTACTGATTCGCATTAATAATCGATAATTAATCATTAATCATTAATCATTGATCATTAACCCGCCTCCTGCTGCGCGTTTAGTTTTTGTTTTTCCTGCACCCGGCGCATAATCACACGCACAGACAGATTTGATTTACCTGTAATAGTTGCAATCTCAGACACCGACATATTGATAGCTGCAAATTTGGCTATAGTAGCCTCTATTTTTGTAAGCTTTCTGTATTTCGATGATTTTAATTGTATCGCACAACTCTCTGCTAACCGATTGCTGCGTCGCTCTCCCTGTTTTCTTTTTTGAGCCGAGATATGCGCATTTTGCGGATTTGTAGCCCAAATAACAGACTGAGGAATAACAGCCTCAGGATTGCTCACAGTATCATTATAAGAAATAAAAGATCCCAAATCGGCATTGGTTGAAAGCGTTATTTCGAATAACTGAAATAAAAATAAATCCCGGCTTCCATTGACCATACAGCCACATAACTCTACAATAACTTGTGTATTGTCAGGATATCTTAACACTGTTTTGGCATGCCGTACCGTATTACCCTTTTTCAACTCGCGAATAATTATTTTGATATAATCGTGCGTCGGGAATATGTCGCTCTGCCGGTTATTAAACTCATCCGGATTGTCAATTCTAAGCAAATTCAAAGCCGGCTGATTCAGATCAACCAGATTACTTTTTGCATCAAATACAAGGGTATGTGCCGGCAACGATTTCAGCATCACCATCATCTCCTGTAAATTTTCTGATATTGGAAGATATTTATACATACTGTAAAGTCTGATTAAAATTCTAAAGATTAATATAGTAGTTACAAGTTATTAGTTCCGAGTTACAAGGCTGTTTATCTGAATAGAATCTATAAAAAACATATCGTTGATTAAGTAGTTAAGCACATGCTCGAAATTAGTTTATGTTATTTTGCCCCCCTAAATCCCCTAAAGATAAATAGGATAAAATGTGAATGTCCTACGGACAATAAACAGGCATATCTGTTTATTTTATGGATATATAAGTCCTACGGACTATTTTTTTCAACTACTGATTTGCATACTAAATGAACTAAATGCCTTAATGGTTATTCCATTTTTTTTTCAACTACTGATTCGCATTAATTTAGTTATAAGCTACGCTGATATTCCCTGATATTATCCTCACATTGGGCTATCCTGAAACTTATCTTTATCACCATCTCATTGATTGTTTCGTCTGTTAATCCTACATTTTCTTTAAGTACCTGCATATAAGACTTAAATTTGTTCAACTCTTCAATCTCCCCTTTGCGTTTTTCTATCAATTGCTCAACAGTCATAATTTATACGAATCAGTAATTGAAAAATGAGGCTGTCTCAAAAGTCTTTTAGAACGCAAATAACGCAAAAGGTACAAATTAACGCAATATTACAACTTGAAATTCAGCAAACCATATTCAACTTTACAAATCTTATTTGCGAAAATCCGAATCATTTGTGTGCTTTTGATACCACCTCAATAATATCACATCCTGAATAATACATAGCAAGATACCCACAATAGCCATGACAAACATAACCGGAGTAAAAACAAACATCTGTAAACCAGACCCCCTCAAACTCCATATATTACGTTTTCCCCGCACCCTGTTTGTTTTTCTATATCCTGTTATTTTTATCGATTATCCTGAGCTTATAGCTATGTAAAAGCAAGATATCCAAACTTCAACCGGAAACCGGCAATTCCAAATTTATTCACTCAGGGTATCAGAGCCGAAACCGGGCCGCTCCAGGGTCCTTGTTTTCCGTTTTTGTTTACCCAGCGGGCATATACATAAATCATTTTTCCACGCTGGTCGGAACTAAACGTAATACCTTCGTGCGATCGGGCAATATTATAGCGTTCGGTACATTGTTCCACTCCTGTGGGTGCAGGCTCTCCCAGCTTGTAGTTTAGTTCACAAAAAGCTACATTGGCCGGTTTGTAATGCGTACCAGGTGCAGCCGAATCGGAATAAACTACATGCAATACCGATATTTCTTCGGATACCAGCGTAACTACCGGTGTTGAAATAGGTGCCGGTGCCGGACTACCGCTATAGCCACTTATTCCATGGATATGTAAAGCCTCTTTATCGGCAATAGAGATAGCATCATTATTTATTAAATGATGATCGTAAAGGTCAATCAATTCGGGCTCTAACAAATTCCAGGCACCTTTGCGAGCTGCTGTTGCCGCAGGCGACTGCGTATTTTTGTTGTTGGCCAGCGCGTATTTAAGTTCATAGTCTGTACTCAGGCCCGCAATGCGAACCAGTTTAGTATCCGGAATACCCCATGCCTGAGCATTGGCTTTGGCATATCCAAGCGTGTTACGTTGAAAATCATACTGCCCGGTTGGGCCAATCGGAATTCTGTAAGTTTCTTTACTCATAATAGTATTATTTTATGTTATTAATAAAAAGTTGATAATTAATGATCCAAATGTAACTTAACAAGAAAAGTAGTTACAAGTAAATAATGTGAATCAAGAGATTAAAATAGTCCGTAGGACTTATACATCCATAGAATAAACATAATGTATGTTTGTTGTCTGTAGGACATTCACATTTTTCCGGTTTATCTACGGGGAACTGGTTGTACCTGTTTTCATTTTCTATTGATATATATTCCCTACGGGAAATTCCTTATTGGACAAAATAGACTTGTTACCAACTCCTGATTCGCATAAATAGTTAGGAGTTACAAGACTGTTTATCTGTTCTTTGCTTTCAGGCAACAGATCATTAAATATTATTTGTTACTTATATTTATCAGAAAATCATCTATTTCAATCACTAATCCGACGACTTCCGTCATCAATGTGACTATATTCATCATTAATGTAGCTACATCCGTCATCGATATAGCTATATTCATCATTAATGTAGCTACTTCAGTCATCGATATAGCTATATTCGTCATCAATGTAGCTACTTCAGTCATCGATATAGCTATATTCGTCATCAATGTAGCTACTTCAGTCATCGATATAGCTATATTCGTCATCGATATAGCTACTTACGTTATTAACATGGTTATATTCATTATCGATGTAGCTACTTCCGTCATTAATATGGCTACATTTGTCATCAATGTAGCTACTTCCGTCATCAAAGTGAGCAAATCGTTGATCAAGGTTTGATCGCTTTCTGCCAAAGATTCCACTTGTATAACAATTTCACACAAACAGATCCTGCATAAAAACAGATTGTCAATGATCACCGATTGGTTAATAATAAAGTTGCAGTACTTATTTATGCTCTGCAAATCCAGGCGCTGCAGTTTTATTGTTTTCCCGAAACTCCAAACACTTTTAGTTTTCGTCTAACAGAATGCTCCATATTATTGCCTGATTTGGAGAACCGGTTATCACGACATCCCACAAATGACAATTGCATTAAAAAAATTCTGAATACTCAGCACGCTTTTGGAAATGATAAAAGCAAGTGAGCACAGTATCCTCGTTTTTCCTGCCTTCGAAAATTAATAAGGTGCATTCACCTTTTTTAATACTCGACAAAAATAAGGCTTAGTCATTAAATAGAAAGAAATTCGAATGGGACAAATGGTAGACATCTCAGTTTTATTCGAGAAGATTGTCATATTTACGCTTACATTATTAAAAAAAATATGCATTTTTGCAACTGTTTTATGTCGATTAACACAAAAATGGTTCAACAAACATAATTTGAAAATTTACTATGACAGCAAGACACTACTTATTCATTTTTTTTCTATGCTTTCTTTGTCCTAAATTACATTCGCAGAGTACTAAAAATGGTGCAATAGCCATTTATGAATATGCCTCGAACGACAGTAGCAAGTTAAACACACTGACAAACTGGCAACTGTATTATGGCAGGCACTTGCTGGCTAGCGAAATGAACAGAGTTCCGGAAAAGGAAAAACATTTTGTATACAACCCTCATAGCTGGGCAGGTCAGACGATAAACGGAAAAAAGCTACCTGCTTTTGGTATTGCCACCTATTACCTGAAAATCCGAAATACCGGAGCACCAATCCGGCATCCAATCATATATGGATTATATGTGGGCTGCATCGAATCTGCCTACAAACTATTTATAAACAACAGGCTAATAGGCGAAGGAGGAAAAGCCGGAAAAGACAGAGAAAGCTACCGTCCCTATAGTTTACCACATCCTTATTACTTTTCGATAGATGCCGACAGCATTGATGTAGTACTGCAGGTGAGCAATTTTATTTTACCCCGGGTCGGCGGGTTTACGCAGGATGTTTACTTTGGAAAACCGGAAGTTATCAAGCAATTAACGCTTAATAAAATTATGATTACTTGCTTTATATTGTGCCTTTTTGTGTTAGTTTTCATTCAACAGATCACCTTAAGCATTCTCAATAAGCTGGAAAAATCTCACATTATTCTGAGTTTATTATGTGTTTTGTTTTTTTTGGAATTATTAGCCGACAGCAATTTATTAGCAATTGCTCATCTCATGTCTGACTATAATATAAAGCTCTATTATCAAATATGGACTTTATCGCTACTAAGCGTACCACTGATATTGCGGTTGATAAAAATCTCATTTCCGAACGAAGTGCCTTCACGGATTGAAAAAGCAATTTACCTACTCTACGCACTGTTTACGCTGGTAGTTCTGGCCTCAGGCATAGAGTACGTCACGGAAGCAGGATATATATTCATCTACATATCAAGCACATGTATAGTGTATTTTAACATCATATTGATCAAGGCTATAGCAGCCAAACGGAGATACGCCATTGTACACACCATCAGTTTAGTGATATTGGTTTCGTTTTTCATCTACGATTTTATTCATGCAGCAGGTGCTCATTCTCAGGGATATTACACCCTGGCGGGGATGAGCATTTATATCCTGATTCAATCATGCGCTTTTTCATTTAAGCTAACGGTATCTAACAAACAAAATATCAAACAGTCAAAAAGACTGCAACAGACAAATAGCGCGCTTGAAAGTACCATCGAACAGCGAACAAAAGAATTAGTGATAGCCAACATAGAGCTATCAAGAAGCAATAAGCAAAAGTTCTTTTTTATTTCAACCATCTCGCACGATTTGATGAATTCATTTAATGTACTACTTAGCTTTCCCCGTATATTATATCAGGATGACAGTCTTCCAGATCATTACCGTAATAACATGGAAATGATATACAAAGCAGCAGAGAATGGATATATTATACTGGAAAATATGTTGGAATGGATTAAGTTGGATATAATACCTAAAGATGAACTGCAACCGATACAGAATCTCTCGAGCATTGTCAGGCAAAGTATTGATTTACAAGCTCATTACATCCAACGTAAAAGTATCCGGATAGAAACAGAGATAAACGACACCCTCCATTTTTGCTGTCAAAAAGAGCAATTAAATGCAATTCTGCGTAACCTGATTTCAAACGCCGTCAAATTCAGCCACCAAGGTGGTACAATCTGGATAAAAAACAGAATAAAAAGCGGATGGGTTCAAATCCTGATTATGGACAAAGGAATAGGAATAAGTCCGGAAATGAATAAGATACTATTCAGCCAGACAAATAGAAAAAAACGTTCAGGGACACAAGGCGAGAAGGGTGCCGGAATAGGACTACTAATTATCAAGGATTTGATAGAGAGTAACAATGGGCAGATAAGTTGCTACAGTAAGCAAGGCAAAACTACAGTATTTATAGTCGGATTTAAATTATCATCGGACAATGTAAATGAGACAAATATTAATTATCGATGATGACCCCGCTGCCATAGCAGTGCTGGAACTAATGCTAAAAAGAGCCGGGTATGATACCTACTCCAGTACGCAACCACTTATGATAATCGACACGTTGATAAATCATCCGGTTGAACTTATCATTCTTGACTGGCAAATGCCCGAACGAGACGGAATCGAAGTTCTGAAAGATATTCGGAACTACTCTGAATTTAATAACATACCTGTTATTATGGCTACCGGAATTCACACTTACTCTTCCGATCTGAAATTGGCACTTGATCTGGGAGCTATGGATTATTTGAGAAAACCGATAAATGAACTGGAACTGGAAGCCCGCATTTCGAATGGATTTCGATTAATAGATCTCCAAAAGAAGAACATAGATATGGCTCTGGATCTGAAAAACAAACAACTGGAAAACACTGAAACCAAAGCCAGACTATTGCAAAATGAGCTGGACAAGAAAGAACGCGAAATGATAGCGGCAGCCATAAACATTATTCAGAACAAAAAATTTATTGCCTGCCTGAAGTCAGACCTGCTTGAAAGCAAAATAAAGTTTGATATTCAACAACAAAGATTACTAAAACAAGTATTCAGCAAATACGACAATATGGCAAATTCGTTAAATTGGGAATTGTTTGAGAAGAGATTTGTAGAACTTAACAGTGATTTCTATGGAAGTCTGCTTAACGAATCTTCCACATTAACGTGGGGTGAGTTGCGACTTTGCGCCCTGTTTCGAGTTGGTTTTTCGCTTAAAGAAATTGCAGTACTCAACTATTCGAACTATGATGCAGTAAGAAAGGCGGTATATCGTATCCGAAAAAAACTGCGAATAAGCGAAAAAACAGATATGAATCTGTATCTGCAGAGATACTAATAATGCGAATCAGGAGTTGAAGACAAGTATAGAAATCGTCTTGACTTTTTATACTTTACCTACGGAGCTTTTGTTTCATTGGTATTAATATTTCTACCATAATATGCTACTAATGGAGCATTTAAGAGCTACGTAGAAGCGATATTTATGGTACTATGGATTTATAGTATTTGTTTAAGCCCTGTAGGAGCGACACTATAGTATCATCGAAAAGTCAAGACAAACTCTAATAAAAAAAGACTGCCGTTTTTTTTCAGCAGTCCCTAATTATTTTCTATGACTTGCTTGAATAAATTAAATTGATTCGAAGCTTTGCATTACATCCTTTCATACACATTAAAAAGGTGTGGTTATAACCTTTCCCTTTTAGAATAAATTACGGAGCTATTGAACTGCAATTCTCCCTCTCCTACTTACCCAAAACTATATCAATAGCAGATCCAACAGGATTCTCGGTTTTATAGTCAAACCCGACCAATGCAGCCATGGTTTTAGCATATTGATTATTGTAATACTGTCCTTTCGTTATTTCACCTATTGCAGGGGTGTCTGGCCCAATTGCTATAAACCATGTTTGGTTTGAATTAGCCGTGTTACTTCCATGGTCTTTCCATCCGGCAGGTCCTTCGCCTCTTCCGTGATCACAAGTAACAAGTAAAGTTGTTTTATCCTTGTACGCCGGATTATGCTGCACCCAATCCCACAATTTTCTCAGAAAGTCGTCGGTATAATGAGCAGAATTGAGGTAATCGTTGTATCTTCCTCCATGAGCAAAGTCGTCTGTCTCGTCAAAGGCCAGATAGAGTATTCGGGGTTTCTTTTCTTTTAAGTATTCAAAGCCTATGTTGAATGTAACTGCATCCAGCCTTACGCCATCAAAAACATCGGGCAAGGCAGTTTGCATTTCATTGAGGAGTTCAATTTTACCGTTATCGGTCAAGCCTTCAACTTTTTCAAAAGCAGCATTCACCAAAAGACCACTTCTTTTTTCGTTTAGAATGTCGTTAAATGCATCCCACGATGAAAACGCGACTATACGCCCATTGAACTCGGCTGATTTGTTCATCATTTCAAATAATCCGACATTCGGATTCGGTCCGAATTCATTGGAATTAACACGTACATCGGCAAATCCTGTTAGAATTTCATTGTATCCCGGATAGGAGAACCAATAGGGATTTTTCACATTCACAAAACAACCTTTGGTCCTGTTACCATAAATCTGACCTTGTTCAGCTACCGTTCCCCAGATAAATGGTAACAACATCTTCCGTCTTTCAGCAAGATTGTCGCTCCAGTATCTTTTCTCGTATTTACCGGTATTTTCCACTAATTGTTTGTTATGAAGAAATGATGAATCGGCACCATTGAAAAGCTCTTGCCATCTAAATCCATCAATTGTAACCAGAATGATATTCTGGGTTTTTGTTTTTGTGCCAGCCATGAGTGAAATACTCATAGATAAAATAAGAAGTTGCAGGAATATTTTTTTCATTGGATTTATTTTTTAATTAAATGATTAGTCACTATTTTATTTAAGGAGCCACATAACTCCATTAATATCATCGTTGCTGCCGAAGCCCTGAGCCGTCAATGCTGCATTATAATTGGTGGCATTGGTTGTCTTTTCATTATCGAAATACTGAAAACGCATAGCGATTGTCTCATTGTTTCCGGTTCCGGTTCCGGTCTCGAAAGTTGGAACACCTGTACGACGATAGGTGAAGTAAGTTTCCAACCCAGAGTGGAAAGCCAATGCCAGATATTTCTGTTCCAAAATCTGAGTCAACCCCGTATTGTCATTACCGGTATACTTAACCGTTGATTGATTATAATAAGTATCCCAGTCCACATTTACAGAGTAACTATTATAGGGTGACGCATCGCTTATTCCCGATCCTTGCTTCATAAAATACACACTCATTGCACCCGAAGAAGGAATGTTGTAAAATGCCCATGAAACTTTAATACCTGCTTTATAATGATCTTCGGCAGTTCCCAATGGTCCGGATGTAATCCAACCTCTATTTATAGCCTCGGCAATATTGAAACACATTTCCTGATAGCTGATTTCCAACGTTGGCTCTCCAATATATGTTCTATAATAATGATATCTGTTGATCATCGAGTATTCTCCGTTGGTATTTTTCGTGTACATGACACCTTGGTCTTCTCCAGGGTTCGCCCCTTTGAATACATTAAAATCCGTGGCAGAATAAGTAGAAAGTAAAGCTTGTGCCGGCTCACAGGTAATGAACACACGTGGGTCCTGTAGTTTGGTGAGCAAACCTACGTAAGTATCTGAGCAGTTTTCGCGAGTGGCATTGTATCCGTATGTTCCGGGATTTCGTGGATACATATTACTCGGATTCAAATACGTGAACTGTAAATTATCATCTGCACTTGTCATAATTGGATAAGTGGTCGGATCAGCGATAATTTTTGCAAATTGTTCTTTTACATTCAGATCCGTGTCCGACGTTTTCTTACTCAGATGAATAAGGAGGCGGAGGCGAAATGTATTTACAAGTTTCTGCCATTTACTTAGATTGTTGCTGTAATAGATGTCACCGGTAATAGATGTTCCCTTGGTTATTTCTGCGGCAAGTAGCGAATTTGCAGTTTCTAACCATTCGAAAGCTTGAGTAAAAACTTCCTTTTGAGTGTCATACTTTGGTGTCAGATTGCTTACACCCTCCAAAGCTTCACTCATAGGGATATCGCCCATTTCGAGACTCATTTTCGTGAAATAGTATGCTTTCAAGAAGTCGGCAAGCGCTACATAAGCATCACTCCCATTTGCTTCTTTTTCCATTTGAACTACATTTTTGAGAGTTGTATAGTAGTTATCACCAGCACCGAAATCGTAGCGGTTATTACCATAATAGTCGTAGTTGATCAAATAGTATTGACACCACCGTTCATCCATCCCCTCAGGTGCGTCATTCAATGAGTATAACACATTGTTAAGTAATATGGACGCGGGAACTGATTCTGCTAAGTTTTGGTTTTCCTTAAGCTCATTAAAATCACTACACGATGAAAGAAGCAGTGCAAAAACCGAAACAATAACCAATAATATAGTATTATTTTTCATTTTAGTATGCATTAAAATTAGAATGTAACATTAAAATTCACACCATATCTGCGGGTAGTAGGTGTTTGAAGTCCCGTGGAACTTGAAGCCCCATTGTATTGATCCAGATCTACGTCTTTAAAGCGCGACTCACCATAGATGTAAAGTAAATTTCTTGCAACAAAGGACAAGGAAGCTTTTGTTATTTTAAGTGGACTAATCCATTTTTCCGGGAAATTAAAGCCAACAGTCAATTCACGTAACTTAATATAAGTTTTGCTCATTAGGTCAGCTTCATTTACACCATAATACTTGCTTACATAGTCCTGCACTTGTGTGGTGGCAGTATTTGGAGTAAATTGAAGTGCATCATAATTGGTTATTGCACCCGTTTTACTATCATACTTAATAGCCACTCCATTAGACACAACCACACCTTGACCGACATAAGCTCCCGCCCAGGTTTTTTCACCGGCATGTAAATCGTCCAAACTCCTGGCAACACCATAAGCTCCTTGTACTGTTTCAATATTACTACCGCCACGCATGGTTTTCGTGTATAGGTAGTCGACCATAACACCACCCACATTGCCATCGAACTGGAAGCTCACATACGCATTTTTATAGCTAAATCTGTTAGATAAACTCCATTGGAAATCTCCGTTCATGTTGCCCAGATATTGGCTTACTTGCATAACGAGAGGTTTTCCTGAAGAATCGTGGATAATCTGACCATCCTTCGTTTTATAAAATGCAGTTCCATAGAGTTTATCGGTACGGTCGCCTTCTTTAAAGAAAGTATTGTAAGTATCCTGACCTGAAGGTAATTTTGCATAAACCTCCTTAAATGTACTCCAGTTAGCTAAAACGTCCCAGCTAAAATTTTTTGTTTTAACAGGAATCCCTTTAAACGATAGTTCGACACCGGTTTTGCGGGTTTTTAGGGCATTGATATAATTGTACTCATATCCGGTAGTGGTCGAAATCTCATTCTGTAGAATTTTAGGTCCATCTATATATTGAAATACAGTTGCATTAAGTCCTAAACGGTTTTTCAGGAAGCTAATATCAATCCCTTCTTCATAATTTACACGAACTTCGGGTTGTATATTTGAATCATAAAGCGTATTTGTATAACTGGCTGAAGTTTCGTTATTGTACAACTTTGAAATTGAATAGGTATTACCCATCGAATAACTTGGTCCACCGTAAGGCGATAGATAATTAGTTCCGTAATCCAGCGGATAACCGTAAATACTAGTAGAAGCACTTCCACCAAGTGCCGTAATCGTATTGAATGGAGCTGTACCGATCGTTTCACTGGTAGGTACACTTTTTACCTCCGCAAAAGACCCCCTTAACTTCAACGACGAAATAAAATCCGGTAATTTTACGTAATCAGAAACCAAAGTAGCCACTGACACACTTGGATAAAAATAGGTATCGTTAGTGCTCACAATAGCCGACGATTTATCCACACGAGCTGTTGCCGAAACTGTGGCATATTTTCCAAAATCCATATCCATAGAGGCATATGCACTGTAAACATTCATGCGGGATGAAAAACTTGTTGATTGAACAGCATTCAACGAATTGCTGAATGAATAGACATCGGGTACTACTAAATAATCGGTAGATGTAAAGCTAGAGTTGTAATTAAAAATACGAATATTACCTCCGGCCAAACCTGATAATTGAACAAAGTCTCCTAACATATAATTGTAATTCAACTGCAAGTCGGTATTGTTATCCATTAAATTCCGATGATCTTCGCGATAGTCACCCAGACCACTTTCACGACCGTAAGGGTGCGCGGAGAATGGCATCTTCTCGGTGCGCAACAGATTGTAAGTAGACATTTGTGTGCGTAGACTCAAATTTAAATGATCGTCAATAATGTAATGACCAGTAAAATATCCATATGTATCTTTTTTATCATGTCCTCTTAACCATTCTTTCACCATTAACCAAGGATTGTGGTAACGTTGGTATTCAGCAAAAACAGATTGGGTATTTGTTTTTCCGGTTTGCCAAATTCCTTTAATAGTTGGGTCGTTTACATCCCAATCTGCACCGGTCCATATTCCCACGTTGTATATCAAGCTGTTCGGCCCGTAACTAACATCAGGGTAATTCGGTGTGTACTGATAATTAAAGTTTACATTCGCATCTATCGAAAATTTCTTGCTGATATTATAAGATGCGAACACATTGAAATTCGTGATGTTCAAACTCATGTTCGGAATAATACTTTTCTGATAGGAATGTGACATTGAGGTTCTGATTGTATAATCATCGCCACTTTTAGTCACCGAGATATTATCTGTTGTCTGAAATCCGGTTTGAAGAAAACTACCTAAGTTATTCTTGTTTCTAGCTACATAAGGTGTTGGTGTTATATGACCCTTATAAGTTACATCACCAAAAGTAGTTGTCCACGTTTGATTTGGGGTATATGCACCATCCCATTGCGGTATTAATTGTCCTTTGAATTTAGGTCCCCACACATCATAGTCTCCATCATTCAATCCTCCCCCTTTTCCATCACCAAAAGCATAAATTTCGTTTTCGCCAGCACCATATTCAGTTTGCAAACGTGGGAATGCTAAAAATCCTTTGTCGAACATATTAGAAGAATTCACTTCGACGCTTAATCCTTTTTTTCCTTTAGTCCCTTTTTTAGTAGTAATCAGAATAGCTCCGTTTTTAGCTCGGCTACCATACAAAGCTGCAGCAGCAGGGCCTTTCAGAACAGAGTAAGAATCAATGTCATCCGGGCTAATATTCCATGTATCCGAACTGATAGGAACACCATCCACCACGTACAATGTCAGATTATCACCTCTTAGTAGAACGTTTGGCGTGCCTAGCATTTCAGATGATGCTCCTACTGAAAGACCAGCCACTTTCCCTGCTAATCCGGTAATCGGGTTCGGGTCACGGGCTTTTACCAAATCTTTACCTTCTACTTCGCTGATAGCATAACCAATCGTGGATTCCTTTTTCTCAATACCGAGTGCCGTTACTACAACTTCTTTGATTGCCTGAGAAGACTCGCGCAATATCTGAACGATTTCATGCTGATCTTTAATTGTAACCTGACTAGGCTCGTAACCAATATACGAAAACGAAAGAATATCTCCCTTTTCAGCATTAATGTTGAATCGACCATTTACATCAGTAATGGAACCGATGCCTTTTCCTTTAATTGTGATATTTACTCCGGGTAATTCCAGCCCGTGGGAATCTACAATTTTTCCTTGTACGGCAATCTTTTGAGCATAGGCAAAAGTTCCATATAACAGCAAAAACTGAATTAATAGAAGAACGCTAATTTTTTGCATATTTATAATTATTAGTTATGATATTCTTTTTGATTAAACGTAGGAAGCCCCCTATTACAATTCATGTGTTTTTGTACATGATTGTAATTCAATATAATAATTGAAATATAATTATGATTGAAGTCCCTCGCTGGAAGATAAAATCAGTTGATATTTTCGAGTTTTACTTCATAAAGATAAATGTTCAACAGCTTTGGAGCATCTTCGCCAACCGATCTCAACCGTTGTTCAAATTTATCTGTATTTTCATCAAGAATATTGAGTGCAACGTTAAGCACCTTATCGTATTCTTTTTGCGCTACATTACTATTTAGATCACCTTTTTTTACCGACTTATTTAAATACCGTTCTATCTTTTTTACAGATAAGTAAATTTCCGGCTTTCGAAAAATCGTCTTTGTTGCACTGTTACCCGGAGCAACGGGTACCTTATAACTGTAATGGTCATTGAATAAATACATTTTTTTTGCTATTTCATTTCCCAAAAAATGATTTCCAGCCATTTCGTCTGTTATATTTTTTGTAGATTGAGCTTGCAAAGTAGACATGAATTCAAAAGTAGGTTTTACGCTGGAGACAGTATTTATAGCTTCAGTTGCTTGAGTTTGTGTTCTACCGGCAATCAATACTTCCTGAGCATTAGCCGAAAAAAACGTGCATAATAACAAAATAGTCAGTTTTACTAAATTTCTCATTGATTTTACCTTTTTTAATTACACCTATTTGAGTTTACTAGTTCTGTTTAGCATTTGTATATATTAAACATTTTATCTGCAGCAAAATTACATCTAACATATTACTATCTAATTAATGCAATGTTATAATCCAATTAAAGAATTGTCCATTATCGTTAATTTGTTTACTCATACGAAACAACTAAAAAAAAAGCTTTACTAAAATTCCATTCTTTGTATCGTCTCCACCAGCTTATTTATGTCCTGTGGATATACCTCACCGATGTTTCCGATACGGAATGTGTCTCCATTTGATATTTTACCCGGATAAATAACATATCCGTTTTCTTTCAAAAGATTATAGAATTTCAGAAACGAATATTCTTTCTGTTGTGGCGACAGAAACGAGGTGATTATTGGCGATTGCATATAATCTGGTAAAAGAGTTTCAAATCCAATTTGTCGCATACCTCCCACAAGCGTTCTTTGATTTTGGGAGTAACGTTCGAAGCGTTTTCCGATTCCCCCTTCTTCTTCTAACTCAACGAGTGCCTGCAAAAATGCTCTGACTACATGCGTAGGAGATGTAAACCGCCATTTTCCTCCGCCATCCATCGTTATCCACTGATCGTATAAATCGAGCGACAACGAATGAGCCTGATTTTTGCATTCTTCCAGCTTGTTTTTCCGAGCTATAATAAACCCAAAGCCCGGTACACCCTGAATACATTTATTGGCTGAACTGATCAAAAAATCAATTTTCCATTCGTTGACATCCATCGGAATTCCTCCGAAGCTACTCATAGCATCTACAATCGTCGTTTTATTATATTGCTTAGCCAATGCCATAATTTCGCGTACCGGATTTAGGATTCCGGTAGTGGTCTCGCAGTGAACAACGCTCAGATGGGTTATTTCGGGTATTTCTTCAAGTAATCTTCTTACATGTGCAAGATCCGGCAGACTGGTTTCCGGCAGGATATAGGCTTCGTAAGCAATATTCAAAACCTTAGCTATCTGAGTCATGCGCAGACCATAAGCTCCATTGGCTATGACCAGCAATTTTCCTGAAGAGGAAATGGCAGAACCGATAACCGACTCCACAGCAAATGTCCCGCTGCCCTGCATTAAAACAGTAGAATACTGATCAGTTGCTGATGTAGCCAGTTGAGTTAGTCGCGTCCGTATTTCCTGAACAACTTTCAGGTTATAATCTTCGTCCCAGGTACACCAATCTCGCAACATTGCAGCCTTAACCGTTTTACTTGTCGATAAAGGACCCGGAGTTAATAGCAAATAGGGATTCTCAGGTAAATTCATGTTATTCATTTTCTTTGTCTAATTTAAATTGAACATATTTATTCTTGAAATAAAAATAGGATAGTGTGGTGAGTACAAGGCCCAGCACGGAAAGCCCAAGACCGGCCTGACTAAAAAAGTCTATCCATCGAATCTGAGCACTAAAGAAGTTTTTGTAAAAGACAACTCCCAGACTACCTAAATATCCGAAAGCATCGGAAACATAAATGACAAATCCTATATTACTCACGTACTTAAAGGACGAAATGAGTCTTTCGTACAAGAAAGCATTGAATGGCACATAGCCGAGATAAAGACCGATGCCGACAACAATCATCCAGGCTGCTCCACCAATCAGATGAAAAGTGAATAACATGGTTGCGGCAATAATCAACAGAAAACCCGCGAAGATGATAAACAGGATCAGATTAAAAGCTTTGTAGTTGGGACGAACAAAGGTGATTAATGCCAACGAAATGAGCGTGAACAACGCAACCGGAATTTCAGCAACTGTAAAAATACCCGGATCATTTCCGTATCCCAAAGACTTCCAGATTTCCACCGAGAAGTTATCGCGTAACTCCCTGAAAATAGTTAGAAAAGTATAAGTAGTTACCAGTAAAATAATTCCCAGGTAGAATTTATGTAGAAAAGTCTTTCTTTCCATTCGATTCATCGGAAGGCGTTTGGTTCGAAGCCGTTCATCTTCGGTGGTAGGGGGCGGAATGCAATCGAGCAAGAAGACGGAAATGACCAACGGAAAGGCAAAAAGTAAACCGGTGAGAAAAGGCATCGCAAACTCGCTTACATGCAGGTCGACCATAAGCCATTTTCCAACCGATTTTACCACTCCTGAAGCAATGATAAAGCTGGCACTGAGTCCTGCTCCCAACAATTCGGTCAACCGTCGACCTTCCAGGTAGCTAAACACAACACCCCAAATCATTCCCAGCGGGAGCCCATTGAAGAACATGAAAATAACATTGTAGGGTCTCGGCACAAGCCAGAAAAGCAAGAGAGCCACTTCGGCTATTCCGACAAGGATCAAAATATACCTTGCCCGGGAAGTGGCATTTAATTCCGCAATGTATTTAATTCCCAAAAACTTACTCAAAGTATAGCCTACTATCTGCGAAGTGATAAGCCAGATTTTATAGTCGACTCCCCAGAAGCTCATCCCTTCGAAAACCCCTACAGCAAAAGGCTTTCGGAACGCGTACATACAGGAATAAGTGAGAAAGGCGGCAAGTGACACGACCAGCGCAAACACCCAATCGGGCTGACGCCCCATCCAAACACGAATTTTCAGTTGAAATGCGTACATATAAGTAGAGGATTAATGGATAAAATATTGAAAGGCGTCGTTCAGTATATCCAGAGCCTGATGCAATTCAAGCTCAGAGATTATAAGTGCCGGCGACAAAGTGATTACGTTTCCTTGCGAGACCTTAAAGCTCAAACCCTTTTCGAGGCAACGATACATCACTTGCTCCGCTTCGGCTACGGCTCTTTCTTTGGTAGTACGATCGGTAACCAAATCAACACCCCACAAAAGTCCGATTCCACGCACATCCCCGATCATCTCAAATCGTTCCTGCATGTCAAGCAGTCGGGTCTGCATGATCTTGCCAAGCTTTTGTGCGCGCATCAACAAATCATTCTGTTCAATAACCTCCAAAACAGCCAGCGCAGTGGCACTACCTACCGGTGATTTTTCATGTGTAAAATGTCCAACCGAATGTTCGGCAACTGCATTGTATTTTTCGTTGGTAAGAACCGCAGCCATGGGAAAAACTCCCCCACCCAATCCCTTCCCGATAGTCACCATGTCGGGAACTATGCCATAATGTTCAAAGGCAAAGAACTTCCCGGTTCGACCCAAGGCAATCGGAATTTCATCGAGAATAAGTGTTACATTAAATTCGTCGCACAAGGCACGCACTTTTTGCCAAAACCCCTTTACCGGGATTTGCACGTCTGTGTTACGAATTGTTTCGGCTATAAAAGCACCGACATCTCCTTCGTTTTCAAAAACATGCCGGATATACGCTACATACACATCCTGATCGGGATCGTTCTTCCAAAGCGACCGATAACTTACCGGTTGAGGAACATGCTCCACGCCCGGCATCAATGGACCCGTATTTTTACGAAAAGAAGCTTCGCCACCCACTGAAATAGCATCGAGCCCTCCCCCATGAAAAGAACCCCAAATAGACAC
>WSSedL1CaDRAFT_10000754_pt1 | contig 21715 bp, 20 predicted proteins | sample WetSurSL1Cattail_FD_9464 | JGI IMG/M metagenome (IMG submission 9464)
TCGGACGAGGTTCTACCTCGTCTGGTAATATGAATGAAGGCTGCAGCCTTCAAGGATATAATCGACTAAGGTAGAACCTTAGCCGAACTTCGGCTACAAAATAATTATTGAAAATAAAGCAAATTGTGAAGCATGGCACTCGTTGCAAACGAGCGCCAGCAGTGTGATACAATGCTTTTCAAAATGGCCAGAAATTTTTATTTCACTTTCACCAATGTGCCAATCTTTTCGCCTGAAAGGAGCTTTTTAAGGTTACCTTCTTTATTCATATCAAAAACGATTACAGGAAGGTTGTTTTCCTTGCACATTGTGAAAGAAGTGAGATCCATGATGTTTAAACCACGATTATAAGCTTCATCAAAAGTCAGTTCGTCAAACTTAACAGCGGATTTATCTTTTTCAGGGTCGGCAGTGTAAATGCCGTCTACTCGGGTTCCTTTTAAAAGAACTTCAGCTTCCATTTCAACAGCCCTCAAGGCCGAAGCAGTATCTGTTGTAAAATAGGGATTGCCTGTTCCAAATGTAAAAATAACGATCTCGCCATTTTGAAAGGCTTCCTTAACTTTTTGTTTACTGTATCCTTCACCTACAGGTTCCATTCGGATGGCAGTAAGCAGACGTACTTTAGCTCCAATGCTTTCAAGCGCTGATTGAAGGGCTAAACCATTAATTACTGTGGCAAGCATACCCATATAATCTCCTTTAACGCGATCAAATCCAGCGTTAACGCCTTTTAACCCCCTGAAAATATTGCCTCCGCCTATAACAATACCGATTTTAACTCCCAAATCTGCCGCCTCTTTTACCTGATAGGCGTATTGCATTAGTCGCTGTGTATCGATGCCATAAGGTTTATCAGCCATCAGGGCTTCACCACTGAGTTTTAAAAGAATTCGTTTATAAGTTACCATTGTCTGCAATATGATTTTTGTGATTAATTGATGATTATGATTTTTATTTAAAAGGCTTTAAAAGAGAATTAAGTAAATTTTGTGTTACCACAAATACTGAATAAAGATATTACTAATCATGTAAATCAAAAAGGTCTTATATAAATTATTCACCTTTTCAGGGTTGTATGAAGTATTTCACCACAAAAATTATGGTAAAAAAAAAGAGAGCTTTTAGGGCTCTCTTTTCTGACAAACAAGTTTCAATTTATTTTATGCATTTAACGTATATCTCACAAACCCTGTTACTTTTAAATCTTTATCAATGTTTTGCAGATACTGGCGAACTGTAATTTTGGAGTCTTTAATGAATTCCTGATTAAGCAAGGTGTTTTCTTTAAAGAACTTTTCCAATTTACCTTCTGATATTTTTTCAATAATGTTTGCCGGTTTGCCTTCGTTTTTCTTGTCCAAGCGAGTTTGTTCTATTGCAATTTCCTTTTCTTTTGCAATCACTTCAGCAGGTACAACATCCTTATCAACTGCCACAGGAGCCATAGCTGCAACTTGCATTGCAATGTCCTTGCCAATTTGAGGATCACTTAGTTTTTTGCTGAATCCCACAAGAGTAGCGAGTTTGTTGCCTGGATGGATATAAGCGATAACCTGTGTTGCTTCAAGTTTAGAATATACAACCAAGTCAATTTTCTCACCAATTACACCAACTTTTCCCAACATCGCCTCTGCAACAGTAAGATTATCTAACTTCAGTTGCTTAAAGGCTTCAAGGTTTGCTGGTTTTTGAGTGATTGCCAAATCATTAATCGATTTGCTGAATTGGATAAATTGTTCGTTTTTTGCAACGAAGTCGGTTTCGCTACATACAACTGTTAATGCACCAAATGTGGCATCAGCAGAAATACCAGCAAGCACAACACCTTCGGTAGCTTCACGATCGGCGCGTTTAGCAGCAACCAGTTGACCTTTTTTACGAATTATTTCAGAGGCTTTTTCATAATCGCCATTGGATTCTTCCAAAGCTTTTTTACAATCCATCATGCCAGCTCCGGTCATTTGGCGGAGCTTATTTACTTCAGCAGCGGTAATTGCCATTATATTATAAAATTTAAATTAATCTTCTTTTTTTACTTTCGCTACCTTACGAGGAGCAACTTTTTCTTTTTCGAACTTAACTATAGGGATAGCAATTTCCTCTTCGTCCTGAGCTATGGCTTCAACACTCCTGGGCCTTTTTTCACCCTTGCGAGCTTTTAATTTGTCAGGTTTAGCTTCCTTTTCAGGTTTGTCACCTTCTTTTTCGCGTTCAGCCTTACGTTCATTCAAACCTTCCATGATAGCATCTGCTAATACGCCAATAATAAGCGATATGGAGTTTGAAGCATCGTCATTTGAAGGAATTGGGAAATCAACTGAATTTGGATCTGAATTGGTATCAACCATTCCAAATACAGGTATATTAAGCCTTTTTGCTTCTCTAACAGCAATATTTTCTTTAGCAACATCTACCACAAACAATGCTGCAGGTAGACGTGTGAGGTCAGCTATACTGCCAAGGTTCTTTTCAAGTTTAGCACGTTGACGTGAAACCTGTAATTTTTCACGTTTTGACATGTTATCAAAAGTTCCGTCAGTGGCCATTTTGTCAATTTGTGACATTTTTTTGACAGCTTTACGGATGGTGGGAAAATTGGTAAGCATTCCACCTGGCCAGCGCTCTGTAACATAGGGCATGGAGACCTGTTTAATACTTTCGGAAACAATTTCCTTTGCTTGTTTTTTGGTAGCTACAAATAATATTTTGCGACCTGACTTTGCAATTTGCTTGAGTGCTAAAGCAGCTTCTTCAAGTTTAGCCAGTGTTTTGTGAAGGTCGATGATGTGGATTCCATTTCGCTCCATGAAGATGTATGGTGCCATGGCGGGATTCCATTTTCTGCGGAGGTGACCAAAATGTACACCTGCATCTAATAATTGTTCAACGGTTACTTTTGACATTAAATTATTTTTAATTGTTTACTTTCTATACTATCAATTACCAAGTAGCCCTGATCTCTCGGGAGTCTTAGCAATTTAGATACTAAACAGGGAGTTATTTATGCTGTATTCGGCTTGAAGTGTAAATGTTATATAAACCTTTACACTTCGAATAACCGTTACAACTATAAAATTAACGTTTGCTAAATTGAAAACGCTTACGAGCTTTAGGATGACCTGGTTTTTTACGTTCAACTTCACGTGGATCGCGTGTTGTGAAACCAGCCTCTTTTAATTTAGGCTTACAAGTTTCATCAATTTTGATTAATGCCCTGGTTATGCCTAAACGTAATGCTTCAGCCTGTCCCTTTACGCCACCGCCATTAAGGTTAACCTTAATATCATATTTTTGGGTAACGTCAAGTAAGTGCAAAGGTTGTTCAACTATATATTGAAGAACCTGGCTTGGAAAATATTCTTTATAATCTCTATTATTGATTAGGATACTACCTTTTCCAGCGCCAAGATAAACACGTGCTACAGCAGCTTTTCTTCTTCCTATCGCATTTATTACTTCCATACGATTATTTGATTGTGTTAAGGTTAAATTCTTTTGGTTGTTGACCGTCATGTGGATGTTCTGTTCCTACATAAACGTAAAGGTTGCCATAAATTGCATCGCCCAAACGATTTTTTGGTAACATGCCACGTACTGCTTTTTCAACTAAAGCAGTCGGATGTTTTACAAGTAATTCCTTTGCTTTGACGATACGCTGACCTCCAGGATAACCGGTGTGTCTAATGTATTCCTTGTCGCTCATTTTTTTGCCGGTCAAACGAATTTTATCGGCATTGAGAACAATAACATTATCACCACAATCCACATGAGGAGTAAAACAAGGTTTATGTTTTCCTCTTAAAATCTGGGCAACCTTGGATGAAAATCTTCCCAGTGTTTGGTCGGAAGCATCCACTATTAACCACTCTTTCTGAACGGTAGCTTTGTTAATCGAAACCGTTTTATAGCTCAAAGTGTCCACTTGATATCTAAGTTTTTAATTAATACGCAAATACAATAAAATCCATTTTGAAATGGACTGCAAAAATACAATTAATTTTGTTTTTACAGCAATAATGAAAAAAAATCTTTTGATTTATCTGCAAAAACGAAGCGCAAAATTACAACAATTTCAAAATTTTGATAACATTTGAGGAATAATAATTATTTAATAATTTGCTTCGAAGTCATACAGTAGCTTATGTTTAATTTTCCACTAAAATTACATGCCTTTGTTTTTACCAGTGCGCTGATTTTAATTGGAATATCCATTCCTTTTTCTGTTTTTACGTTAAGTGTGTTTCAAATTGTACTTGCTGTTAACTGGGTTGTTGAAGGCGATTTCCTTGTAAAATGGAATCGTTTAAAGCAGCGCAGATCATTATTAATCATAGGGCTGTTTTATCTTGTCCATTTGGCTGGAATGCTTTATACTTCAAATTTTTCCTGGGGGTTTCATGATCTGAGGATAAAGCTTCCATTTTTTGTTTTTCCTTTGGTAATTGGCACTTCAACGCCACTAAATAAACAACAACTGAAATTGATCCTGAATTTTTTTCTTGCAGCAGTTGTTGCAGGGTCAATGTATAGTGCATATATAATTTTTGGTTTTGATGGCAAAACTTTTCATTCTGTTGATGAAATATTTCCTTTTGTTTCTCATATTCGATGGTCGCTTATGGTCGACCTGGGAATTTTTATAATTTTTTGGCTTTTTAACCAATCAGAATCAAAGTTTAAATGGGTTTATGCCCCTGCTTTGCTTTGGTTGTTGGTTTATGTCTTTCTCTTGCATATAATGACAGGGCTTGTGGTTCTGTTTATTACCACATTGGTATTATTGATAAGGTCGGTATTTCGCAGCAAAGTACTTATTTATCGTTGGTTTGTAAGCGTTTTCCTGATTACCATTCTTTTATTAACCGGTTCGTTTTTTACCCATTCATATTCGAAATTTTTTGCTTTTGACAGAATCAATCCAGCCACAGTAGATAGATACACAGTAAAAGGAAACCCCTATTATTTCGATTTTAAAAGTAAAAATGTTGAAAACGGACATTATACATATTTATATATCTGCGATTCAGAATTAAGTGAAGTCTGGCAAAAACGAAGCAAATTAGATTTGGAGGGACCAACTCAAAATAAGGGTAATCTTAGACATGTTCTGTATCGTTATCTTACTTCAAAAGGACTTCGGAAGGATGAAAATGCGATTAATCATTTGTCAAATAAAGAAATACGGTATATTGAATGGGGTATCACAAATTGTATTGATACCAATAAATATGCTTTATATCCAATAGTTTACAAAATATTTTGGGAGTTGCATAATTATCGGAATGGCTCCAATCCTTCCGGTTATTCCGTATCCCAACGGATTGAATTTGTAAAAACAGCACTGCATATCATTCAGAATAATTTTTGGATTGGTGTTGGCACTGGTGATGAACCCGACGCTTTTGCACAGCAATACATCTCGGATAATTCCATGCTAACCAAGGACAAACGTTTAAGAACGCATAATCAACTTATCACATTTTGGGTAACTTTTGGGTTCATTGGTTTCTTGATCATTTTGACTGCACTCATTGTACCGCCTTTATTGGAACGGAAATACTCCGATTACCTGTTTCTCATTATTTTTGTTATTAGCTTTTTATCGTTTTTAAATGAGGACACACTTGAAACTCATGCAGGAATATCATTTGTAGCTTTATTTTATACTTTATTTTTGTTTTACAGGCATGAATCGAATGAAAAAACTTGATGCAAACTTTTTTCGGAGGGATGTTTTGGTTGTTGCACCGGAACTGATTGGTAAAATATTGGCACGCCGGTATGAAAACGGAAAGGTTGAGCGCTATAGAATTACCGAAATAGAGGCTTATCGTGGCGAAGAAGATCTTGCATGTCATGCCAGTAAAGGCAGAACTACCCGAACAGAGGTTATGTACCAGGATGGAGGCAAAGTTTATGTTTACCTTATTTATGGAATGTATCACATGCTTAATTTTGTTACTTCAGTTGAGCTGGAACCTCAAGCAGTGCTCATCAGGGGAATTGATGGTTTTGATGGCCCCGGCAAATTAACCAAACATCTTTTGATAGATAAGACGTTTTATGGGGAGGATTTAGCTTCTTCAGAACGCATATGGGTTGAAGATGACAACTTCCCTGCGAAGTTCACAACAGGAAAACGTATTGGGATTGGTTATGCCGGTGAATGGGAGGAAAAGCCCTGGAGGTTTATTTTATCTTCGAAATAAAAAAGTCCTGATCGAAAATAATGTGAACTCCATAATCATAGTCAGTATTGGAGATTTTAATATTCTTGTATAATTCAAAATAAGTGCTCAGTGTGATGCCTCTTTGTATCTTTTTTGAATATATCAACTTGAATGTTAGCATATTACGGTATGGGTAGTTAGTGCCATTGTCAGGAATGGTAGCAGAAAAGTAAAGTGGTTCACCCTGAGAATTCATGTATCCTTCTCCATGAAAATAACCTGGTTGTAATAAAAAATTTGCGATTGAAACACTGGCAGAAGGATAAACGCCGTAACCCTGGGTATAATCTTGCAGTTTGAGAGGAGACAAGTCATTATAGCCAATGATCCAACAATTCAGATCAAATTGTTTAATGAATGAATGACTAAATTTCCAGGTAGATTGCAGGCCACTCGCATAATTTGCAATGGTGCGCAGGGGCACATGATTGGAATTAATCTGGCCACCATGGTGGTTAATTGTAGTCTGAAAAGGTACAAACAAATAGAAACTGCTATCCTTTCTAATAAGATTATAGGAAAAAGTTGTTCCAAAAAGCAATTCTTCCTGAAAAGGGTCGTTTTCCAGGATAAATTTCTTCCATTCAAGCCATATATCTGCTTTTAATCTTGAGGTATTAAATAAAAACTGTAAGCCATTCTCAACCGGATGGGTAAAGGTTCGTTCCCACTGGTACAAAGGTTCTATAAGACCATGACGGGTTCCTCCATAAATAGAACCCATGATTACCTGGAAAAATGAGGCGGGCTGATATTGAAATCTGAATATTGGCTCTACCTTGTAAATACCATCGCGACCAAAAAATTTAAGCAGATTAACTCCAGCTTCAATTTTTGTTGAAGACCCCGGATGATATATTAATGATGGTTCCAGTACAATGCCGGGAAGTGTTAACCCCTCATTCAAAGGATTAAAATATTCATTGTTTTTGAAGAAGTTTTTATTCCCGATATGCATAATCAATTTCTGGCTATCGGCAGGGAAAAGTGCTGATGATGCTTCATTATCTACCTGAACCTGGGCAATCGATTTGCTTAAGAGCAGAAAAAGAGCCAGTAAAGTTGGCAGGTATCTCATTAGTTTTGTTTTCACAATCGCAAACTTATAGAATTAATTTGAAAAACTTTTCAATGTTTGTAATTAGACCTGTTCAAAATATGCAAATTTTCTTTTTCTTTGTTTAAGTTTTTGCAAATAGATAGAAAAACCTAATAAGTCTGATAAGAAATCTAACAATGAAAACGTTCAAAAGAATCAACATTATTGCTGGGTGGGTGGTATTTGCCATTGCTGCAACAGTTTACATTTTAACGACAGAACCAACCGTGAGTTTTTGGGACTGTGGTGAATTTATTTCTTGCGCAACTAAACTACAGGTTAGTCACCCTCCCGGATATCCAATGTTTGCAATGCTTGGTCGTATTGCCTCGTTGTTTGCCATGGGAGATATTACGAAGGAACCGTTAGCCATTAACATTTATTCAGGACTTTGTAGTGCGTTTACTGTTTTATTCCTGTTCTGGTGTATAACGCACATGGCAAGAAAAATGATTGGGAATAAAGATGAATATACAACAACTGAGATCATTTCTATTATAGGTAGTGGCCTTGTTGGTGCATTGGCATTTGCATTTTCAGATAGTTTCTGGTTTTCAGCCGAGGAGGCGGTGGTCTTTCCCTCATCATCAATGTTTACGTCAGGCATTTTTTGGTGTATTTTGAAATGGGAAAATGTGGCAGATGAAAAGTACGCTAATAGATGGCTAGTTCTCATTGCCTATCTAATGGGGCTTTCGATAGGTATTCACTTACTTAACCTTTTGACGATACCAGCTCTGGGTTTGGTATATTATTTCAGAAAATATCAATTTTCGCGAAGGGGGTTAATCATTACTTTGCTTATTTCCTTTACCACCACAGGAGTGGTCATGTATGGCTTTATACAGGGTACATTTGTGATTGCTTCCTGGTTTGAACTCATGTTTGTAAATAGTTTTGGATTACCTTTTAATTCAGGATTTATTTTCTTTATCATAGTGCTTCTCGGGCTTCTTGTATGGGGAATTATACATACTTATCAGAAAGGTAAAGCCCTATGGAACACTATTATTCTTTGTTCAACAGTAATTCTGCTTGGATATTCTTCCTATGCTATGTCGGTAATCCGATCAAATGCAAATACTCCTTTAAACGAGAACAATCCTTCAAATCTTTTTAACCTTATATCTTATCTAAGTCGGGAACAATATGGTGACCGTCCCTTAATTTATGGGCAATATTATAATGCGCCTGTTCGCGAATCTGTTGAAGGCAAGGCAATTTATATTGCTAGTGCTAAGGAAGGAAAGTACGTTGAAGCATCACATAAACCCAAATATGTATATGATCCTGCTTTTTGTGGTTTTTTTCCGCGTATGCACAGCAGTGAGGGTAGCCATGTGCAGGGATATAAAATTTGGGGAGAAGTTAAAGGTATTCCTATTCACACAACTGACCAGCGGGGTGAGCCGACAGTAATTAATAAACCTACGGTCGGTGAAAACATAAAGTTTTTCCTACGGTACCAAGTTGGATGGATGTATTTTCGGTACTTTATGTGGAATTTTTCCGGTCGGCAAAATGATATTCAGGGAACTGACGGGGATATCCTGAAAGGGAACTGGATTACAGGTATTACATTTTTAGATGAATGGAGACTTGGTCCTCAAAACAAAATTCCCGAACATGTTTCAGGTTATCAATTTAAACATAACAGGGCTAAGAATGCCTATTTTATGCTTCCACTAATTCTTGGATTGTTGGGTTTGGCCTTTCATTCAAGTAAACACAGGAAGGATTTTTGGATTGTTCTGGTTCTCTTTTTTATGACGGGACTTGCCATTGTGTTATACCTTAACCAAACGCCATACCAGCCTCGTGAACGGGATTATTCTTATGTGGGCTCTTTCTTTGCATTTTCTATATGGATAGGCTTGGGGGTAATGTTCCTGATCAACTGGATTGGTAAACACATTAAGGGTATAACTCCGGTAATTTTGGTGACCTTAGGATGTCTTTTCCTGGTACCTGGCATTATGGCCCGGCAAAACTGGGATGACCACGATCGTTCCGGACGTTATACATGCCGTGATTTTGCTTTTAATTATCTGAATTCCTGCGAAAAGAATGCAATTATTTTCACCAATGGGGATAATGATACCTTCCCACTTTGGTGCGCACAGGAAGTGCTTGGAATTCGTACTGATGTGAGAGTAGTTAATCTGAGCTATCTGGGAGCCGATTGGTATATAGACCAGATGCAGCGTAAAGTATATACTTCCGATCCGGTACCATTCGGGATGAAACACGAACAATACCGAACCGGTACAAGAGATGCCCTATGGGTTGTCGATCAGGTTGAAGGTCAGTATTATGATCTGAAAGAAGTAATGGATTATGTTGCAAGCGATAAGAAGGAAAAATCATATCAGAATGATGGAGTAGACCAATTACCTGCTAAAAACTTCAGCTTAAAAGTTGATGCGTCTGCTGTTTTAGCAAATGGTGTTGTGAGTCGGAAATTTGCAGACCAGATTGTTCCTGAAATGAAATGGGAGCTTATTGATCCAAGGAGAGACAGTGATAAACCTAATTATCGTAACATCATCTATAAAAATGACATGATGGTTATGGACCTTGTCGCACATAATGACTGGAAACGCCCCGTATATTTTGCCATCACTGTGGCCGAAGAAAATTATCTGGGACTGGAAAAATATTTCCGTCTCGATGGATTAACATACCGTATAGTGCCTATTTTATCTAACAGGCCTGATAGGCAAATTGGAAGTATTGATTCGAAAATTCTGTATGAAAATCTTATTAATAAATTCAAATGGGGTGGGGTAGCAAATCCAAAGGTATATCTCGATGAAAATAACATGAGAATGTTGTCGAACTTCAGAAGTAACTTTGCACGTCTTGCAGAACAACTAATTATCGAAAATAAGACGGATTCTGCCGTGCGTGTTCTCGATAAATGTTTTGAAGTGATGCCAATTAATCAGGTACCCCTCAATTATACGGTTCTTTCAATTATTGACCAGTACTATAGGGCCAAGCAAGTTGCGAAAGCCAATAGTTTGGCTGAAAAGCTTTTTGCCAGCCTGAATGAGGAAGCCAGGTATTATTTTTCACTTAAGTTAAGCAATGCGACAACAGTTAAACAGGAAAAGCAAATGTGCGTTTCTACAATGTATCAACTGAGCAGAATTGTAGAAATACATGAACAAAAAGAGCTTAGTGCAAGAATAGCCAATACCTTACAAGGGTATATGCCTCAAATGGGGCCGGAAGAATAGTGTTCCTGCCTAAATTATATTGGCTTGGAATGGTATTTTCCGATTTGATTTGGAAAATGCCTACCCATAAAAAAATTATTTATCTTACATTTGATGACGGGCCAACACCGGGGGTAACAACCCGGGTGTTGGCTTTGTTACATCAGTACCATGCAAGGGCTACTTTTTTTTGTTTAGGGTCGCAAGTTTCAAAGTATCCGGATATGCTGGATCAAATCAAAGCAAATGGGCATTTGATAGGCAATCATGGATACCAACATCTCGATGGTTTTTTTACTTCAACAAGAACTTATCTTAAAAACGCAGAAGAGGGAGCATTTGTAACTGAAAGCAAACTTTTCCGTCCACCTTATGGGAGAATAAATCCACTGCTATATTTTAAGCTGAAAAAGAAGTTCAAAATTGTTTTGTGGAGTGTTATGAGTAAAGATTATGATATCAACTTAACGCCTGAACAATGTCTGAAACGTACCATAAAAAGAATATCACCCGGCGCGATCATTGTATTCCACGATTCGGAAAAGGCTGCAAAAAATGTACTTGATGTTTTGCCAGAAGTGCTAAAGAAATTACAGGAACTCGGTTATCAGACTGAAGGGTTGAGGTTGGAATAATGAGGTTAAAGGGAAAGAGCCATTGTAGGAAGGTGATTACGTTATGGTAGACAAGTATCAGGTCCAAATTATGTTGTCATTGATAGGTCGCCGCGATGCGGCTTTAAAAAAGATGAATATTTTGCTGTTCTACAAAGAGGTCGCTACTCTGCAGCTTCAAATCATTAAGTTAATTCAGGTTTTATATTTGTTTAATATTTAGCACGAAATCTACATAGTGTCCGATCTCAAGTAATTGTTTTAGATTGCAAATCCAGTGGTAAATTTTTATAAATTCGATATGAGGCGCATAGCGGTGATCAATTTGTAGAAACAATAAGACTTACTCAGCGATCAGCCGCATGGCGGCGACCTATTTTGTAGCGGAATCAATCTTCAAATCCTCAAATTTCTTTCCTATTCATCACAATTGCAGCAAATATCGAACTGTTTCCTGTTTTCTAGAATTTTTTTGCGGAAATCCATGAATGCCTTTCCTTTCCATAATTGGTTTAAATTTTCAGTTCCTGTGTTACCCATCGGATATGTGGCTGCCTTATCATAACAGCAGGGAATTAATATTCCGTCAGAAGTTAAAACGCCTGTGGTCCAAATGCGTTTACATAAGTTTCGAAGAGGTTTTTTTAATATATATTGGTTTCCGGATTTCTGATACCGCGAAAATTTTTCAACATCAGTCATCATGGGGTGTCCGTTTTTAAAATCGTATAATTGTGCAGACTTAAATTCGGTTTTATTTGCGCCGATTGAATGGCCCAGATTTTTGAATTCGTTGATCTGATGCTGGTTTTGCTTAAATACAATGAATTGCAATATGATGTACGGGCTGTTTGAGGAAATAGACTTTTTAGCTTCTACAAGATTTTTAATCCCTTCAAGCACAGTTTCGAGATTGCCTCCCTGCCGGTATTGACGGTATACATCATTGGTAGTTCCGTCAACTGAAATGATTATTCGGTTCAGCCCTGAAGTCACTGTTTGATAAGCATTTTCCTGATCCATGAAATGTCCGTTGGTGGAAAGGCAGGTGTATAAGCCTTTCCCTTTTGCCAGCCTGATCATTTCAAAGATATTTCGGTTCAGATAAGGTTCTCCCTGCAGGTATAGCAGGAGGTAAATGGCTTTTTCTGCTATTTGTTCAATGCCTGTCTGAAATAATTTCAAAGAAATTTCTTTATTTTTACGCACTGTCTGGCCTTTTCCTGTAGGACATTCGGGACATGATAAATTACAAATACTTGCAGACTCAATGGAATAAGAATAGGGCATTCCCCATACAACGGGTTTACCAAGGCAGGATGATAACCAGAAACTTGCATGGTTTTTTATAAGGTTAATTAACCTTTTGAAGGTAAGTTTGGTGAGGAAATTAATTAAGGGTTGAACTAACAGCATTAAATTCGCTGTATGTTTGATTGATTCCCCCTTTGAAGGGGGTTTGGGGGGATGTTTTAAGAATACATGTTTACACTTTATTTTAGAATTTATGTTTAACATGATTTTTTTCAATATTTTTATTGATTGAGACATCCCCCTGCCCCCTTCAAAGGGGGAATTGTCTCAAAAACCTTAAAATTTCGCATAAAATAATTTAACCCTTGATGCACATTATTAATTATTGTCCAATATTTTAAAAAGTTCATCGAGTTTCGGAGTCAGGATAACCTCAGTGCGTCTGTTTTTTTGTCGGGCCCCCGATGTTTTAGCCTTATCAACTGGCACAAACTCACCTCTTCCGGAAGCAGTTAGCCGTTTTGGATCAATACCTGTGCCATCAAGCAGGATTCGTACAATAGAAGTAGCACGTTTTACACTTAAGTCCCAGTTATCTTTAATTGTAGCATCCGAGTGATAAGGAACATCATCGGTGTGACCTTCTATCATAATATTGATATCTGTGTTTTGTTCAAGGACCTTGGCTAGTTTCTTTAGAGCCTTGGCACCGTTCGGATCTACCACAAAACTACCAGATTTGAATAACAACTTTTCTTCAAGGGATACATAAACCTTTCCGTTCACAATTTTTATACTTAACCCATCATTTTCAAAACCAAGCAGGGCCTCCGATACTTTATTTTTTAAATTGTTAACAATGGAGTCCTTGCGGCTCAGGATCCTCTCCATTTCTTTCATACGCTTGTTTTTCTTTTCCATTTCGGCATTCAGGATCTCAAGATTTCGTTTTTTTTCATCGAGTGATCCTGAAAGCTTGTGGAGTTGGTCTTCACGCTTTTGCAAATCATCCTGGGTTGACTGTAACTGCGAGATAAGCTTGGTAGATTCCCTTGCACTGCCTTTGGTAAGGTTTTCATGAGCTACCTGCAGATCCTGATATTGTTGCTGAAGCTTATTATTATCTAATTGAAGTTGTTTCCATTGTTGGTAAAGAGACAAAGAATCGCGAACCAGATTATCCTTTTCTTTATTTAGCAATTCCAACTGAGATTTAAACTCTGTATTGGACACCTGCAATTTTTCGTTTTCAGCTTTGTAATTTGTATTTTCCTCGGTACAGGCGTCGGATTTCTTTTTAAGTTCGTTGAATTTTGAAATGGGCACGCAGGATACAAATATAAATAAGATGAAGTAGATGTAAGGTTTTGTTTTCACAGTTTGTCTTTAATTAATTTGAATTCGTCAAAGATATTAACATCACTCATCAAAACAAAAAGAGGGAATCAAAATAAATTTATATCTTTGTGGTTTGAAAAGTTAGTTTATAACTGACTCATAACCTTGATGGAAGATAAGAAAAAAAAATTATTAGGCCAGATAAGTTTTCCTTCGGATGTTAAGAAGTTGAATCCTGAGGAGCTGGTAACATTGAGTGAGGAACTTAGACAGTTTATTATTGATGTTGTTAGTATTAATTCAGGACATCTTGGCGCTAGTCTTGGAACAGTTGAATTAACCGTCGCACTTCATTATATCTTTAATACGCCTTACGACCAAATTATCTGGGATGTGGGGCATCAGGCATACAGCCATAAAATACTGACCGGGCGTAAAGAAGTCTTTCACACCAACCGTAAATACAAAGGTATTAGTGGTTTTCCAAAGATGAGCGAAAGTGAATATGATGCATTTGGCGCTGGTCATTCATCAATGTCTATTTCTGCAGCATTGGGAATTGCAATTGGTTCTCAGTTGAAGGACGAGCCTGAGCGAAAAGTTATAGCAGTTATTGGTGATGGCTCCTTAACCGGAGGTCAGGCTTTTGAAGGTTTGAATAATACAGGTTTTTCAAAAGCAAATATATTGGTTATTCTCAATGATAACAACATGGCAATTGACCAGAATGTTGGGGCATTGAAAGAATACCTGCTTGATATAACCACCTCCAAAACTTATAACAAAGTTAAGACTGATGTTTGGAATATGCTTGGAATGTTGGGTAAAATCAGGCGTATAATCCAAAAGTTTGCGAGTGCTTCTAAATCAGCGCTTTTAAAAAGCAGCAATCTTTTCGAAGCTTTAAATTTTAGGTATTTTGGCCCGGTGGATGGTCATGATGTTGTGCATCTGGCCAAAGTGCTTAATGACTTGAAAGATATACCCGGTCCCAAACTTTTACATGTGATTACTAAAAAAGGTAAGGGTTATAAATATGCTGAAGAGAACCAGACTACTTTTCACGCTCCGGGATTATTTAATAAACTTACTGGTGAAATCCTTAAAGTTATTCATGATACCCCTCAACCGCCTAAGTTTCCTGAGGTATTCGGGCGGACTTTATTGGAGCTTGCTGAGGTAAACTCCAAAATTGTAGCTGTTACACCAGCCATGATTAGCGGATCGTCCCTGAAATACATGTTTGAGAAATTTCCTCAACGCTCTTTTGATGTTGGAATAGCCGAACAACATGCTGTTACTTTTTCTGCCGGACTTGCTGCGCAGGGAATGGTTCCTTTCTGCACCATCTATTCATCTTTTCTTCAACGTGCTTATGATCAGATAATTCATGACGTTGCTATTCAGAAGCTGCATGTTATTTTTTGCATTGATAGGGCAGGATTGGTTGGAGAGGATGGAGCAACGCATCATGGAGTTTTTGATATGGCTTATCTGAGGTGTATACCGAACCTCATTATTGCTTCACCGATCAATGAAGAAGAACTTAGAAACCTGATGTATACTGCGCAGATAGAGAACCATGGGCCTTTTGTAATTCGCTATCCTAAAGGTCAGGGTGTAATAGTCGACTGGCGCAAACCGTTTCAAAAATTACCAATTGGCAAAGGCCGGGTTCTTAGAAGTGGTAACGATCTTGCTATTATAACTATTGGAAATACGGGCAACACTGTCGAGGAAGCTTGCAAAGAGTTGGCAAACGAGGATATTGATGCAGCTCATATTGATATAAGGTTTTTAAAACCAATTGACACCGAATTGCTTCATAAAGTATGTAAGAAATTTGAAACCATCATAACTGTTGAGGATGGTACTATTAATGGGGGGTTGGGCAGTGCCGTACTTGAATTTATGGCTGATAATGGTTATCAGTCAAAGCTCATTCGTTTAGGAGTGCCCGACCGTTTTGTCGAACATGGAGCCCCTTCCCAATTATATCGCGAATGTGGATTTGATGTTCAGGGTATCGTTGAAACTGTGAAATCGTTAGTGAAGCCAAAGGTTTTTTCCAAAGTAATCTAAATATAATTAAATATTTATAGTAGATTCGGGTTTTTCATATGCTTCATAAAACGAAAGCTATCGTTCTTAATCATTTGAAATATGGCGACAGCAGCCTGATTACTAGTATTTATACTGAAACCCACGGGCGCAAAACTTTTCTGATACAAGGTTTTTATAAACGCAAATCAAAGTTTCATTCAACCTTTCTTCAACCACTTTCCCTGCTCGATCTTGAAATAGATGTTAACCCGCGGCGCGAATTGCAGCGAATAAAGGAAATTAGCTTTGCCTATCCGTTTCGTGCCATTCCGTTTGATACGGTTAAAGCTTCCGTAGCCCTCTTTCTTGCGGAGATATTGTACAAAACCTTGAAGGAAGAGGAATCTAACACCCCTTTATTTGATTTTATCTATCATACCATCCAAATATTGGATATGAAGGATATGGGTGTTGCCAACTTTCATCTGATATTTCTCATCAACTTAACCAAGCATTTGGGCTTTTATCCCATCGATAACTATTCGGAAACCAATTGTATTTTTGATACGGTTAATGGCAGGTTTTATCAGAATATTCCAGCACAGTATAGTGATTCCGATCGTTTACTAAGTGCATGGATACACACGTTGCTCAATACTTCATTTGAACAATTGGAAACACTTCAACTTAACCATTTTACCCGGAATGGATTGCTCAAACTTTTAATTGATTTTTATCATTTTCATTTGGGAAGTTTAGGAGAAATTAAATCATTACCGGTCTTGAAGAGTGTTTTTGAAGAGTAATACGACAGAAGGTTGTGCGAAGGTTTAACATAATCAATTTGGCACGCGTTAAAAAGGAAACGCGCGCCAGCGCAGGAATTCTTCATGCTTGCGCTCGAGCGCGTTTCAAATGCGTTCGGCTGTAAAATTCAAATGATTATCAATTAAGAACCTTGCTTTGATAGATTTGGTATAGGCACTCGTTACAAACAAGCGCCAGCGCAGACCTAGCCTAATTCACACCCTCAGGGTTTTCAAAACCCTGAGGGTGTCAAAGGCATACAAATCTTCACTCATAAAGCATACTAATATTAAATTCTTTTTATATTTGTTGACCTAAAATCACAATTTTATTAAAATCTACTCTTTTATGGAAGAAGAAGTTCAAATATACCTTGATGATGCAAAAGAAATGATGGAAAAGGCATTAACTCACCTTTTAAATGAACTCATTAAAATGCGTGCAGGTAAAGCTAACCCTCAAATGCTTGATGGTATTCATGCTGATTACTATGGTGTTAGCACGCCTCTTAGTCAAATTGCCAACATCAATACACCTGATGCAAAATCAATTGTTATTCAACCCTGGGAAAAGAAGATGATGGAACCAATAGAAAAGGCCATTCTTGCTGCTAATATTGGGGTAACTCCAATGAATAATGGTGATGTGATTCGGTTAAATCTTCCTCCACTCACGGAAGAGCGCCGGAAACAATTAGTAAAAACAGTAAAACATGAAGGCGAAAATGCTAAGGTAAGCATTCGTAATGTTCGCCGCGAAGTTATTGAGGAATTTAAAAAAATGCAAAAAGACGGTCTGCCTGAAGATTCGGTAAAGAATGCAGAAGAGAAAGTCGAAAAGTTGGTCGATAGTCATTATAAAAAAGTCGAGGAAATTGTAGGCAAAAAGGAACAGGAAATTATGACGGTATAGTACTTCAACATGATCCGTCAATGACAATTAACGACCTACCTGACCAATGATCGATTCAAAAAAATCAATTTATAGAGCATTCGGATTGTCAGTTCAGTCGGAAATTTTGTTACCTGAATTAATGGTAACAAATGCAAAACCCGATATTTTCATTGGTTTTGGAGATGTTCACGACCAACTGGAGAGTCCTGCTTTTTCAAGTGCTAATTTTCAGGTAAGTCCCGATAAATTTCTGCTTAAAATAGAGGGCGTTGCTAAATACCTTGTTGAATATGGCAATAAGATAACCATTGATCGTGGAGAGGGCGGATCAGATGATGAAATCAGACTATATTTATTGGGATCGGCTCTTGGAGCGCTTATCCACCAAAGAGGCTTACTTCCTATTCATGGCAGCTCAATCATATTTGACAATCAGGTTGTTATTTTTTCCGGAAGGTCCGGGGTTGGTAAATCTACATTGGCTGCAGGGTTTGTAAAAAAAGGGTACAAGTTACTCGCCGATGATGTATCGGTGGTTACACCATACGAAACAGGAGAACTGATAGTACACCCGGGTTATCCGCAAATGAAACTCTGGAACGATTCACTTGAGAAACTTGGACATCAACCAAAACCCCTGCGAAAAATACGTTCAGGTTTAAAAAAATACGCCTTACCCATGAATGTCGAGTTCTACAGTGAACCTGCGCCACTTATCGGGATTTATATCATCACTGCCAGTGATACAGAGAGCATATCATTGAAAACATTGAAAGGCATAGAAAAATTTAACACCTTAAAAAATAACACCTATCGGTTGAGTTTTTTAAAAGGTGCTGGTACTGGCGAAAATCATTTTAAGCTTATCGAACAAGTTTCTCAGCATTGTTTTGTCAAGGTTGTGGAACGCCCTTCAAAAAGTTTTCATCTGGATAAGCTTATTGATGTGATTAAAGATGACTTATCGCTTAATCACCTGTTAACCGGTTAATTTTACCTATTTACCGAATTTATATTCTATATATATTGAATCAGCTGTATTTTTACCTCAACATTTAATTAACTTAATATGGAAAAAAGAAAATCAGGTATAGCCCGAACAGCAGTTGTGGGAATCATTTTTATGCTTTTTGGAATTTTTCTTTTAGCAGAAAACCTTGGTATACTTACCTATCCAATAGGCCATATCGTATTTTCATGGCAGATGTTGCTGATAGGAATTGGTGTTATCGGTTTTATCAACAAGGGATGGAATCCGCCAAGCATTATATTGATTGCAATTGGAGTTTTTTTCCTGATTCCCGACATGTTTAATACTTCGTTTGAAGCATGGAGACTTTTTTGGCCATTTATCTTCGTAGTTACTGGGATTGCAATTCTATTTCACAGTAATAAACATCCGGAGAGATGGAAACAAAAAATGAGAGCGGATTGGCAACAAAGATGGGGATCCGATTGGCACCGCAGACATCATCGCAGATGGAGGTCCGATTGGTGTAATGAACCTGAACCTGAAGGTGGAGCTGACCAACACTTTGAAAATACTTCTGCTGATTTTGTTGATGAGGTGAACGTGTTTAGCGGTGGCGATAAGAAAATTACATCGAAAACCTTTCGTGGCGGTAAAATGGTTTCGATATTTGGTGGAGGCACCTACGATTTAATGGATTGTGAGTTGTCTGAAGGCAAAAACGTACTTGAGATGGTCAATATTTTTGGAGGCGCAAAGTTGATTATTCCAGCTGATTGGGTCATTCACCTCGAAGTAGTGGCAATTTTTGGCGGCTTTTCCGATAGACGCCGCCGGATAACACAATCTCCCGATTCGCCCAAAAAAGAACTTTACATTACAGGTATCGCTCTTTTTGGTGGTGGCGAAATAAAAAGCTTTTAAACCTACCAGGGATGATCCATCCTTTATTAATAAATCTCCGGAACCTGGCTATTTATGCCCTTTTCTGGTTATTGTTAACAGCTTGCTGGGCAGGGTTAAGCTTTTTTTACTTCAGATCACCGATTGGCTTAGCGATTACGGATAGCGTTGTATATAACTTTTCTTTTGCCATTCTTTCTATAGGGCTTTGGTACACTGTAAGATATAGTAATCTTGAAAAACTGAATATCGTCAATCGGTTTCTGCACCACATTGTTGAAGCGATTATTATTGCCGGTGCTTGGTTTTTGGTTTGCTATCTGATATTAAGGACATTATTTTCGACCAATCATGATTATCTTGCAAAACAATTAGCTTCAATACCAATAATTATTGGGGTTGGCTTGATTTATTACACGGTTTCCACAATGTTTTATTATTTGGTTATCTCGTATCGTAACCTGCAGGAGAAAATACAACATGAGTCCGAACTTAAGGCTTTGGTTAAAGAAACTGAACTTAGCCTGCTAAAATCGCAAATCAACCCTCATTTTCTTTTCAACAGTCTGAATTCTATCAGTTCGCTTACAATAACAAACCCAGCAAAGGCGCAGGAAATGATTATAAAATTATCGGAATTTCTCCGTCATTCCATTGGACATAAAGAAGACCAGATGGTAGCATTAAGGGCAGAAATTGATCAGATTATGCTTTACCTGGATATCGAAAAAATCAGGTTTGGGGAACGATTGCGGTACGATTTTAAAATTAATCCTCAATGCATGGAGTTTTTGGTTCCGGCAATGATACTACAACCTCTTTTTGAGAATGCAATTAAGCATGGGGTATATGAATCAACAGAGGAAGTGACCATTACCTTCAACTGCCAACCCAAAGCCGAAGGAATGAACATACGATTATCGAACAATTTTGATCCTGAGGCTCCCCCACGCAAGGGCAACCAAATGGGTATCAGAAATATTGTAAGTCGCCTGAAATTGATTTATCAGCGGGATGACTTGCTTAAAATAAGCAAATCTCAAAATAATTTTGATTTAGAAATTACTTTACCTTATCCAATATGATCAAAGCAATTATCATAGACGACGAACAACCTGCTCGCGATCTCATCAGTCACTATCTTTCCGGGCATAAAGATATTGAAATAGCAGGCCAGTTTGCCGATGGCTTTACAGGCTTAAAAGCAATACAGGACTTAAAGCCCGATTTGGTTTTTCTGGACATACAAATGCCGAAACTTACAGGCTTTGAGTTACTTGAATTGTTAGATGAAATGCCCAATATTATTTTCACCACAGCTTACGACCAATTTGCCATTAAAGCCTTTGAGCTGAATGCAGTTGATTATCTGCTCAAGCCATATTCGCAGGAACGGTTTGACCAGGCTTTGGTGAAGGCTTATGACCATTTCCAGCATAAAAAAGCAAGCACTGAAATCAAAAAGCTTGCCAATCATATAGCTGACAATCAGGAGATCTTAGATCGAGTAGTGGTGAAAACCGGAAGTAAAATTAAAGTAATTCCTGTGGATTCCATCCTTTACCTCGAATCCCAAGATGACTACGTGATGATCTACCTGACCGATGGTAAGTTTCTGAAACAACAAACCATGAAGTATTTTGAACAGCATCTGGATGCTACAAAATTTGTTCGTATACATCGTTCCTACTTAGTTAATATCAATACTATCAAACAATTGGAGTTATACGAAAAGAATACATACATGGCTGTACTTTCAAACGGAGCCAAACTCAGGGTCAGCGACACCGGATATAAAGCTTTGAAGGGGTTGATGAAGTTTTAAGAGGTTTGGAATAAAGGGAGTATGTATCTTCAAAGATTTATAAAAAGCATCCTATTAAAAGGTCGTTAAAATAAAAAACCGTCTCAATGTCATATTTTGAGACGATTTTTATCAGAACAATTTAAACTAATCTTTAATTAACCCTGGGAATCGTTCCGGTGAATGAACCATTAAAATTATAATGTTCGAGGCGTACATAAGCATTCTCTACTACATCAATCTGAGATCCTGTAAGTCCTGAGAAATAAAGAGTACCTGCATAATTTATTCCATATATTGTTCTGGTTTCATACTTGCTGGTTGGCAAGGAGTTCCATGTATGACCGCCAAGTTTGTCCAATCCAATTTCATATGTACCACTCACAATGTCGTTTATATAAGTCAGATTTAACGATTCATTTTTTTTGTCAACCAATACAAAACCCTGAAATCCACTCAATATCCCAGAAACATTAGGAATGAGAGAATAGCTGATCCAGCCATAGCCTTTTCCTTTTGCTGGGTCTTTATCATC
>WSSedL1CaDRAFT_10000755_pt1 | contig 21713 bp, 15 predicted proteins | sample WetSurSL1Cattail_FD_9464 | JGI IMG/M metagenome (IMG submission 9464)
ATAGTTCACCGCTATGCGGCTCATGTGAATTCATATTAACAATTTCTTCACAAAAGCCTGGTTCTATATTTCCGAGTTTTTTATCCCTGATATGAAGTAGATAAAAGACAGAGTTTAGTTAGTGATAAGACAGAACTTTTAATAGTGGCTTATTACTGTTTTATATCTACGTTATATGTGGCTTATATGTGGCTTTAGTCGCAATTTGCGACCACCTTAAAAAACTTAAGTTCTCTCCATATTTACCCTATGTATTTACTGAACATGGTGCCGTAATGCTTGCAAGCGTCCCCAGCTAACGGAAGTGTTCGGCCCTAACGCTGGCGCGCTGTCTGCGACGCGTGCCTAGTTTTTCCGGCGTTTCCAAAACTTGTCCGCCTTTTGGTGTGACGCCAATTGAGAAGCAAGAATTTGTTACCGGATGTTTTGTACACTCACTTGTTTGAAACGAGCGCTAGCATGGTGCAATCGGAAGCTGCATAGCAGCGGCCTCTTTGTAGTACACAAAATATTGTCCTAGGTCAAAGCCGCTTGGCGGCGACCTATCCCAAAGTTTTACAAAGAAAAAAGGCCTGACAAGTTTACCCCCAGCTGGCGGAAGTGTTCAGTCCTTGCGCTGGCGCTCGTTTTTTTAAGGCGTGCCTTGTATATCTGTCGTTTCCAAAACTTGTCTGCCTTCTGGCGTGACGATAATTGTTATTGGATGTTTTGTAAGCGCACTCGTTTGAAACGAGCGCTAGCATGGGTGACGATAATTACGTTTGAACCGATAGTTAACTGGGCAAGACTGCCGGTTAAGGCCTTTCGCATTATTCGGCACCCTAAATTCAAGACAAACTATTTTATCTCATCAGCAATACTGTTCCCTGTTTTTTGACGATTTGATCGTCGTAGGTTCTTACAATTACTGTCCAAACATACGTATCGATTGGCTGATTTTGGCCATTGAATTTTCCATCCCACCCTTTTGTTCGGTCAGTTGTTGAAAATACGAGGTGACCCCAACGATTATATATTTTATATTCCAACAATTCCTTAATACCTCGTCCACGAACCTTGAGCGTGCTGTTTATTTCCGTGCGGTTGGGAGTGAATGCAGAGGGCATGCCAAAAGTAAGGTTATCCCAATCAACCCTGATGCTGACTTTTGCCGTATCATTAAAGCAATTGTTTGGCTCAGTGAGTAGGAGAATATATTGGACGTCACCGGATGGTCTGATCAATGGATTAAGGCAATTGGTGCAACTTAAGTCGCCGGTGCCTATTGAAGAGGTCCAGATGTATGTATTAATATCGGACGAAGAAATCACTCGGATTTGTACCGGATCGCCAATGACGGTTAATGTATCTGTTGGACGCAAGTCGATATTTGCCCTGGTTACCAGTAATGAGTCAGTTCTAAAACATTTGGTAGCCTTATTAATTACTTTTGCCCTGTAGTATGTCGATGATTTTGGCGTTGCTTCAGGGTTATATATGTTTGCATTGTTGAGACCTTGTGGTGGCCACCACGAGATCGAATCACCTCCTGTAGCATGTAAGATCATTATGTTTTGCGGACATTTTAACTTATCAAGAGCAACTGTAATAGCCGGATTTACATTTACGGTCATAACTTTTGAGGTAGAGTCCTTACAGCCCACAGCAGCATCAACTACGGTTAACTTTACAGTATATTTCCCTGCAGCATATGCATGGGTAGGGCTATCCTGGGTTGAAGTGGCTCCATCTCCAAATGTCCATTTCAATTGATTTGTACCCAGTGAATTGTTGGTGAAAACAATAGGGATACTTTCACAAACGGCTGTGTCTTTTACGGTAAATCTGGCAATCACTTCTTTGATAAAAACACTATCTGGTAAGCTAAGTTCACATGTCTTATTATGCAACTCAACGCTTACTTTTATTTTGCCAATTGATGAATAAGCATGTGATTGACTAAGTGATGTTCCATTGATGATATTACCATCACCAAAATTCCATCGAAAGCTTGTAATATTGATGGTATCGTGCAACGTAAAATTGATTGCACTTCCTTTACAAGCGGTATCCGGGGAAATAGTTAGTTTAGCTTCCGGACCCAAAACCCTTATTAATTTACTGTATGAGGCCGCACATGAATAAGGTGCTTTGGTTTTGATACTTAAGCGAGCTGTGTCATATCCAGCCCTTAGATAAGTGTAAGATTTTGTAGGATCTGTCCAGAGATACGAAAATGTTCTTTCAGGGTAGCCAAGGCTCCATAAACCCGATTCAATTTCAGACGATGGGTAGGAATGTGTGAAAGTTACCACCTTTCCTCCTTCCGGACATGTAATAAGGGTATCGGAGGCAGTGAACTTAGCATTGGCTGTCATAATGTAAACATCCTGGGTAGTACTGTCTTTACAATAATACTGATATACCTTTAATTTGACATGGTAAGTAGCAACCTCAAATGGAGTAGCGCTTTTGTATGCATGTGTTACAGGATTTGTTACGGATTTACTTTTGTATCCGTCGCCAAAGGTCCATACCACGCTATCGGGTGAATATAGATTAGGCTCGAACTGGATATTTTCATTAGCACATCCATTGGGTCTTACATAGAAAGAAGCAATAGGCTGGCCTATTTTAATATGAATTGTATCGGTGCCCTTACAGCCTATGCTGTCAGTTGCTGTTAGCACTGCGTTAAAAACACCAGCATTTTTATATGGATGCTTTGGGAGAAATACATGACCGGGTATAGTTGTAACATCTTGGCCAACATCACCATAAGTAAGCGCGAAATTCTTTAGAGCATTTACATCCTGTGTGGATTTGTCCGTAAATTTGACAGAATCGCCTATACACCCTTTGGTAGTATCTGCACTTAGCTTGGCGTAAGGCTGAAAAATTCTAATGGAATGCGAAACTGTGTCCGTACAACCATTGGCATAAAGGGCAGTTACGGTTACTTTGTAAGTTCCACGGTGCTGGAACGAATGACTGACTTTATCTTGATCTGTTTTTATCAGCGGGGATGCATCATTAAAGTTCCAGATATACTTGTCTCGGCAAATATCTGGTTTAGAAGTATGAGAAGCAGTACCGTCAAATGAAACAGGATCATTGGCACAGCCTTTTGGAGGTGCTGTGAAAATTGCATCGATCTGCCTCACTCTCACGGTTTGTGAAGTAGTAACATCACAACCATTAAGGGATGCTGTAAATTGCACCAAATAATTAGTGTCACGATGAACAGATGTATTGTAGGTATGAGTTGGTGAAAGAGAAGAGCTTGAATTCCCATCTCCAAAATCCCATTGAAACAAAGCGCCTGCAGTACTTGCACCATAAAAAGAGAACATTTTGCTGGTGCAGTTGAGATTATAAGTAAATGAGTTTCTTGGGCCCTTGTTGGTAATTGTAATTGGCGTTGCTTCGGTATAACAACCATTGTTACCTGCAGTAAGTTTTATAATACTTGAAGGATAGTTATTGTTTAGTTGAAAAGTTGGATTTTTCTCTTCGGGACAGGCATCAATCGCAATTCCATTAACAGTAAATTTCCAATAATCAACATCATCTGAAGTTGTATTGTTGACAGTAATTGCCTCATTCGGGCACACGCTGGTACCAGTAGATAAAGTAAAAGACGGAGAAGTTGTTTTACCGATTTTTATTGGAATGTTATACGAAGTATCCTTGCAGCCTGAAGCATTGGTAATAATAAGATTTGCCAGATATTCCCCGGTTGTTGAATAGGTATGGGAAGTAGTCGAAGTTGCAGTAGTGGCTGTTTGTCCATCACCAAAGACCCACTTAAAAGAGGTAACAGCATTATCACTAATACTTTTGTCGGTGAAATTAACTTTTAAACCCGGACAACCTGAGGCTGTATCAATAGAGAATAAAGCAGTGGGGCGGCTTATAGTAAATTGTTGATCCCAAAATGCCTGACAACCATGGGCGCCTGTTGCTGTCAGTATCGCCTTAAGATTGTATGGTTGATGAATTACATAGGCATCCAGATCTCCGGGCATGGTAACGGTTTTCAAAGGATTTGTCTCGGTACTTGTTGTTCCATCGTCAAAGGACCAAAGGTAATTGACGCCATTGGTGGAGGTGTTATTAAACTGAACGTTCACGGGAGACGAGCATGATTGTATAGGAATCATATTAAATCTGGCCGTTACTTCTTCAACATTAATGATCCACTGCAAAACTTCTGTGCAGTTAGCATCACGTGAAGCAGTTAGTTTAACTGTATAAGTTCCGCCTTTTGAATATGCATGGGTCGGATTGGGATTACTCAATTCCGTGTTGTTATCACCAAAATCCCAGGCAATGTTGGACGCACCAGTTGAAAGGTTGGTAAAGCTCACCTCGTCATAGGCGCATATATAAGCGTTATTTTGAAGGGTTACGCCCTTAGAGATAAGGGTCCCAGCTGCCTTTAATTCGGATAATGTTACGGTGATTTCACCATAATTCTCGCAACCCAAAGGGGCGTAATCAGAGTTAACCGTAAGTCTTACGGTGTATGCATTCCATCCTGTATAAGTATGCGGTGTGTTTTTAACATTACCTAGAGTGGCTCCGTCACCAAAACTCCAACTATACCTCAATACACCTAAGCCAGTTGAATAATTGGTAAATTGTACGATACTCGGACTTTTGCATGGAGTGTATTGATCAGCTACAAAACTTGCTTGAGGAGGTTTAGCTAAATCCAGATAACCTATTTTTGTTGCTGAGGCTGTACATCCGTATGAGTCTGTAATTGTTAACGAGGCATCTTGTTTGCCTTCGGAAGGGACACTGTTAATATTGTAGGTCGGTTTTAAATCTGTTTTCGTTGTTCCGTTTACAACCCATAACCAGCTTGAAATAGGTCCATCTCCCGGAGTTGACAAATCTGTGAAAGTGATTGAAAGTGGCAGACAACCCTTTAATTTATCTGCCGAAAAATTAGCTACGGGTAAATTTAATACCTTTATTGGAAATGCTAATGTTTTTGAACTTGGGGTATGAACTCCATCATTTACAGTCAGGGTTACTGAAAAACTACCTGGATTAGAATATACCATTGATGGGTTTGGTAATGTTGATGTTCTCCCATCGCCAAAGTTCCATGCATAAGTTTCTGTACCCGTCAGAGGAGCGCTTGTATTGGTAAAATTAACGGTAAATGGTGGACATCCCTGATTTTTATCGATTGTAAAATTAGCTATCGGCTGGGAAAATCCAATATTTCCATAAGCACTTATAATCGCAATGAATAACAAAAATTTAAAATATTTCATAAGCAATATGTTAAAAAAAAACATAAATGTTGTTTAAATTGATTTCCAGATTGGTAAAAAATATATATATTAGACAATTCATTTTGATTTATAAGCGCTAAAAAGATAAAGCATTATCAATTAGTCAATAATTCAAACAATTAAGGGTTGAATCTACTAAAAAGAATAGAATTTTACTAATAAAATTAATTATTTTGCAGACTATAAAAAAAATATTGGTTGGGTTTTCGCTGATCTTCACCACCAATTTATTGATAGGGCAGGATATTCATTTTAGTCAGTATTTTAATAGTCCACTGAGCTTGAATCCGGCACAAACAGGAAATTTCGAAGGCGATTGGCGCGCAGTAGTTAATTATCGAGATCAGTGGAGGGCCTTGAGTAATACTCCATACAGAACGGCTTCGGCTAGTTACGATCAGCAATTATCCCTGTATAACCAACATTTGAGTGTTGGAGGGTATATTCTTAATGACAGGTCAGGTCAGGCTTTGCTTAAATCCAACAAAGTGTTTGTATCCGCTGCTATTCACAAGATTCTTAACAATAACGAACTTACAGGTGGGTTGCAAATCGGATATGCAATCGTAACACTTGATCAATACTCATTACCTCAAGATTTTAATCCGACTACTGGTTTGTACGATGAAAAATCTTATGCGGATGACCGCCTTTCTTACCTTGACGTTAACTTTGGCGTTAATTGGAAAAGGAAAATCAATAAGTTTGATCTGCAAGCGGGGTTGGCATTTTTTCACCTCAATCATCCAAAAGAGTCGTTTTTTGGAGACAGATCTTCAAGAACTCCGATTCGGAGTGTTTTGAATGCGTCGGCCAAAACGGATTTATCAACAAACTTATATGTTCAACCAGGTATCATGTTGTATGCCTTAAGAGGTTCAAGAGATCTCATGGTAGGTAGTCAGGCAGGTTTTTCTGTCTTAGGCAACCGGTTGAATGTGAAAGAAATATACGGAGGTCTATATTTTAGGGCAACCGATCCTGCAGATGCTCTGGTAGCCATGTTGGGAGTGCAGATTCATAAATTTGCAATTAATTTTTCTTATGATGTTAATGTTTCATCATTGAAAACCTATACAAATAGCCGCGGAGCTTTTGAAATTTCAATTATTTATACCAGCATAAGTACCATTATTAAAACATTTACCATACCCTGTGAGAGAATTTAAAAATATAATTATAGTCTTTCTGGCTTTGTTTATTATTTTGCCTGTTTCAGGACAGAGTAAAATTGACACAAGAAATTTTTCTCCTAATAAATTAAAAAGTTATGGGAAGAATGCAGACCGTGCTGGTGACGTATATTCGGCTATTGATTTTTTAGAACCCTATTGTAAACAAAGGCCGAATGATGCAGATATGAACTTCAGGCTGGGAGAACTTTATTATGCCTCACGTGATTACCAGAAGGCCGAGAAACAATTTACCAAGGTATACAAGTCATGGGGAACAGATTTCCCGGAGGCATTATATTACCAGGCGGCGTCCATGAAATCGTTGGGAAGATATGCTGAGGCAAAGGAAGTTTTTGCAAAATTTCAGCGTAAGTTAAAATCAGTGAAGGATAAAAGTATCACCGCAACCATGATTAAAAATGAAATAACAGGTTGCGATATTGCGCAGGTTTTAATAGACAACCCACTGAAGGTCACAGTTGAACACTTGAATCCTACCATTAATGGCAGGCACGTAGAATTATCACCAATAGCTCTGAGTGATTCTTTGTTGCTTTATGCCTCTTTACAAACGGACACTACTTTTTATTTTAGTCATGACGATACAGCTCAAATTCCAACAAGGCAATTTTATTTGGCACGCCGTCAGGGAGCAGACTGGTCAGGGGGAAAAACCTTTGATGCGCCTATTAATGTTGCAGGCGTAGAAACAGGAAATGGTGCATTTTCCAGAGATGGCAACAGATTTTATTTTACCCGTTCCTCCAGAACATGGCAGGGAAAATCAAGGTGCGAAATATATGTAAGTAAACGTGTCGGAAACAAATGGCAGGAACCAGCAAAATTAAATGCCATGATCAACGATCCAAATTATACGGCAACACAACCTACTGTTGGGTATACTGCCAAATCAAATTTGGAGGTGCTTTATTTTGTCTCTGACAGGCTCGGTGGGCGAGGCGGTTTGGACATCTGGTATGCCATTTACGATCCTAAGAAAAAAGACTTTTCAGAACCTCGTAATGCTGGAGTAAAAGTAAATACGCAAGCCAATGAGATGACTCCATTTTACGATTTTGCAACCCGTACTTTATATTTTAGTTCAAATGGTCATCCGGGTTTGGGGGGCTATGACGTTTTCAAATCTATGGGTGAATTACGTAAATGGCTTGAACCAAGAAATGCAGGCTCTCCAATTAATACCAGTTATGATGATTTGTATTTTTCAATCAGCAAAAACAGAGAAAACGGCTTTCTGGTTTCAAATCGTCCTGGAGGTAACAGTTTTAGAAACCCCAACTGTTGCGATGACATTTATCAATATCATTGGACTGAATTTGTTAGAATTTCAGTAACAGGGGCAATTTATCCGGCTGAATCCGGCAAGCTCAAGAAGAACATGGATCAATCTCAACTAATGGCATTGAAAAATACCATTAAACCTTTGGATAAGGCAGTTCTTTCACTTTATATGATTGATAAAGATACCAAAGAGAAAATATTTATTGATAGGGATACCACAATGGCAGATGGCGTGTATGCTTTTGATCTGATGCCCGACCGTGAATATAAATTAGAAATGGAAGGTTTCCAATATTTTAACGAACAAGTCAATATTTCAACAAGTGGAATAGATTTTTCTTATAAGATTGAAATGCCTCCTATCTGGGTAAGCATCCTTAGTGATAAGCCAATTGTTCTTAAGAATGTTTATTATGAGTTCAACAAAGCAGAACTTACACCAATAGCTAAGCAGGCAATTGATTCAACATTGTTTGAACTTATGGAAAAGGCCACTGACATTATTGTGGAGGTGAGTGCGCACACTGATAGTATTGGCAATTTCGAATATAATAAAAAGTTGTCACAGGAACGTGCTGATAATGTTGTGGGCTATTTGGTTAGTAAAGGCATTAGCAATAAGCGGTTAGTGGCTAAGGGTTACGGAGCTGAAAAACCTGTGGCGCCAAACTCAAACCCTGATGGTACAGACAGTCCTGAAGGACGTGAAAAAAACCGGCGCACAGAGTTTCGTGTGATTGGCACATTAAGTTCTCAAACAGAAGATGTGGATACAGAATAAACCTGGAAAATAATTATGAATAGAAAAAAATATTTGATCTTACTGGTTTCCTTTTCGGTATTTACCATAGGTTCAGTAATGGCGCAGTTGGGTTGTGGCACAGTTGTTTCGGCAAGTCAGCAAGCATTGGAAAGTTCGGTTTCCATATCGGAAGGAACACCCACACAAAGTCTTCCACAGGTCAACAGAAAATTATCCATCTCTGTTTTTGTGGTAAAAAATCAAGTCGGTCAATCCGAAATTACTGATCAAAATATTCAGGATGCTATCACTGCATTGAACGTGAGTTTTTCTCCGATTGCTTTAAGCTTTCAAAAGTGCACTGTTCAATATATTTCTAATTACCAATTCAATAGCATAAATGCTGCAACCATTAATGAGCATGATATGCTGGTCCAATATAATGAACTCAATACCATTAACCTCTACCTGGTAAACCAATTATATGATCAAGGCGGAAGAATAATATGTGGATACACATACATGCCCGGAGATTTGGGAAAGCACTCTATCTTTATGAAAAAAACCTGTTTGTCTGATGGTTCTTCGTTAGCCCACCAAATGGGACATTTTTTTAATTTATATCACACCCATGAGGATGTATATGGCTTGGAGGTTGTTGCCAGAGATAGTACCAATTGTAAAGCTAAAGGTGATCGCTGCTGTGATACGGATGCCGATCCCAGACTTGATGGTAAGGTAAATACAGATTGCGTTTATACAGGTTTAATTAAGGATGCGAATTTGGAATATTATCATCCGTCGCCTAAAAATTTAATGTCATTCAGCCTGAACAGTTGCCGTTGTGTATTTTCAAGGACTCAGTTTGTACGTATGATCAATGCATTAGATAATTTCCGGAAAAATTTACACTAACGATTAATCACTGCATATCATAATTATCATCTTGCAGGCATTGGTATTGCCCAATGGACAAGATTTATGGAAGTAAAGGCAGGCGCTTTCAACGTTATTGGTCTTGTAATAAGCCATTCCTAAATTATAATAAGCAGAACTATTATTCGGATTAAGATCAGTTGCTTTCAGAAAATCAGCAATTGCGTCCTCATAATCACCCTGTTCATAATGAACCAGACCTCTGCTATGATAAGCAGGAGCATTTTTAGGATCAAGTTCAACGGCTTTATCAAAATCTTCTAATGCCTTGTTCATTTCTTTCAGCGTCAAATAAGTGGCGCCCCGGTTAAGGTATAATCCAAACATGTTAAAAGCTGGTTTTAAGGAAATAGCCTTATCAAAATCCTGAATTGCTTTGGAATATTTTTCTTTGCTATTGTTAAGCATTCCCCTTGCATAATAATATTCGGCATTGGGTTGTGTTTGAATGGCTTCGTCTAAAATCCGATAAGCTTCTTTTGCATTTCCCAGTTGGTTCATAACTTTTGCTTTGCCGGTGGTTGCCTGAACTGGAGGATTAGGTAACTGAGAGGCATCCATGTAGGATTTCAAAGCCTTCAGATAATCTTTTTGTACAAAAAGAACTTCGCCCATCAGTACATGAGCGCGTGCACAATTTGGGTCTATATTAGCAGCAAGTTCGGCATCCTTCATAGCTTCGGGATAATTAAGCAAATATATTTTAGCTTCTGCTCTACCACATAGCGCTTCCGCACTATTTGGATTATTAATCACCGCCTTGTTAAAATCCTGAATGGCTCCATCAAAATTTCTTTTTGAAAGTTTTTCGTTACCTGATTGCAGTGGATCAATCTGGGCATTTGCATTTGTGATTACAAACCAACACAAAAAGCAAATCAGATATTTTTTCGTGATGCTACCATCCACAATATTCTTAAGTGAATAGCTGGTTTGTGGATAAGTAATATCTCCCGATTTCGGATGGGATTTAAAATTCATATTGAAATTTATAGTTAAAAGCTAAATATAATGTATTTTTTGAAATTTTCATACTCCAACAATTTGCTATAAAACTCTTTTCTCTAACTTATTTGCCTTATACACATAAATAATTTGTTTTCAATAATATACCATGGAAATCTAAATTTCAGTTGAAAGTCATTTCAAATTTTTTGATAAAGCAGAATTTGTTTTTATAAATTTGAAATAAAATCTTTCAATAAATTCCTACCATTCCTATGCACAAAATATTATGCATGAGGTAATTTATTAACTAACTGATTTTCTCATGAAATCTTATAGAAAAGAACTCTGGTTTGAAACGCCGCAAAGGCGTGATTATATCAATATTACAAGAGAAGTTGAGAAATGTCTGAACGAAAGCGGCATTAAAGAAGGTATGGTGCTCGTTAATGCCATGCACATAACAGCCAGCGTATTTATCAATGACGATGAAAGTGGTTTGCACAATGATTTTGAGGTTTGGCTGGAAAAATTAGCTCCTGAAAAACCTCACTCGCAATACAAGCACAATAGCTTTGAGGACAATGCCGATGCTCATATGAAACGGCAGCTTATGGGCAGGGAGGTTGTAGTTGCTGTTACCGAAGGAAAACTTGACTTTGGTCCGTGGGAACAGATTTTCTACGGAGAGTTTGACGGGAAACGAAAAAAGAGGGTACTCGTTAAAATTATTGGAGAATAGACTAAAAGCGATAATTTTTATTCGACGTAGTTTGTTTTAATAGTTCAAAGGTTTAGTGGCTTAGAGGTTCAGTGGTTTCTAAACTTCTGAACCTCTAACCATTTCTTAATAAACGCTGTCTGTCAATCTACAAGCTGGTGGACTGTCAGAGTTTAATAGACAACCCTTTGAAGGTTTCATCTAATCTAAAATGTCTTAATTCAATTTAAGGTCAGCAATGATATTCTTAATCCTTTGTTCCAGTAATTGATTTGTTTTATCAAAATCCTGCAAATTATTTAAACCTTCTTTGACGCCGAAATAAAATTTAATCTTGGGTTCGGTGCCCGAAGGGCGTATTGATATTTTTGAACTATCCTTTGTAATAAACTGTAAAACATTAGATTTTGGTAAATCAATATCTTTTTCAACGCCCTCTCCAATTTCAGTCGATTTGCGTTTTTCGTAGTCATAGATCATGGTTACCTCTGAGCCATTGATTTTTTTGGGTGGATTTTGCCTGAAATTGTCCATCATTTTCTGAATTTCTTCAGCCCCTTCTTTGCCTTTCTTGGTGACTGAAAGCAGCGATTCTTTGTAGAGGCCAAATTTCAAATATATATCAAGCAGAAGCTCATACATGGTTTTGTTTTGACTTTTTGCCCATGCTGCGGCCTCAGCGATTAATGCACACGACATAACAGCATCCTTGTCCCGAACAAATTCAGCTGCCAGGTAGCCATAGCTCTCTTCCCCACCACCTATAAATGTGGCTTTCCCCTCATTTTGCCTTATCTTTTCAGCGATGTATTTGAAACCAGTCAGAACTTCATAGCATTTGACATTGAAACTGGCAGCCATATCTGAAAGAAGGCCGGTTGTAACAATAGTAGTAACAAGGTATTCCTTACCCTTCAGTTTGCCATTTTCTTTCCATTTGGTGAGGAGGTAATATATAAGAATTGACGCTGCCTGATTTCCGTTAAGCAATACCATTTCATTGTTTTTATTGCGAACAGCAATACCCACACGATCAGCATCCGGATCGGTAGCCATTACAAGATCTGCACCTGTAGCTTTGGCTTTTTCAATTGCCATGTTCAGTGCAGCTGATTCCTCAGGATTGGGTGATTTAATGGTTGGAAAGTTACCATCCGATATATCCTGTTCGGCCACATGAATGATATTCCGAAATCCCATTTTTTGAAGTATCATGGGCACAAGTTTTACTCCTGTTCCATGCAAAGGCGTGTAAACAATTTTTATATCACTGTTTTGTGCAATCGCTTCGGGTGATAACGATAACTTTTTAATCTCATTGGTATAGATTTCGTCTATTTCATCGCCTATTATTTGAATTTTATCCTTTGGCCCGTTGAATTTAACTTCTTCTATACTCTTGATTTTATTGACTTCGTCGATAATGTTTTCATCATGAGGAGGAACCACTTGGCCTCCATCGTCCCAGTAAGCTTTATACCCATTATATTCCTTAGGGTTATGAGAGGCAGTTATAACAATGCCGCTTTGACACTTAAGATGACGAATCGCAAATGATAATTCAGGGGTTGGACGTAAAGCCTCGAACAGATATACCTTAAATCCATTGCCCGCAAAAATACCGGCAGCAGTTTCAGCAAATAATCGGCTATTGTTGCGGCTATCATATGCAATGGCAACTTTTATTTCAGGAAGTGTATTGAATTCCTTTTTAATATAATTGGATAGTCCCTGGGTAGCCATTCCAACCGTATATATATTCATACGGTTTGTTCCAACACCCATAATACCGCGCAATCCGCCAGTACCAAATTCCAAATCGCGATAGAAACAATCTATTAATTCGTTTTGGTTATTTTGTAATAATTGTTTGACCTGACTACGGGTTGTTTCATCATAATTGTCAGAAAGCCAAATATTTGCTTTCTCTTTAACAGTTGTTAGAATATCCTCATTACTCATAAGTGTTTGTTTTATTTTGTTGTACTATTTGATCATATTTAAACATTTGTATAAACTTACTTTCCAATAAGGGATTTCGATTTGAAAAGTTTTTTTGATTTTTGATTTATTGAAAACCGAGTAAGCCGGACGTTTGGCAGGCGTTGGATATTCTTTTGATTCGATTGGAAGAACGTTACAATTGCTTTTAACAAAATGTAGTATTTCCCATGCAAAATCATACCAGCTACAAACGCCTTCGTTGGAGAAATGATAAATTCCTGTCTTTATTCCTTGTTGTTCAATATTGTCAATCACGGCTAAAATAGCATCAGCCAGATCCCCAGCGTAGGTTGGAGAACCCACCTGATCGAAAACAACACGGAGTTCACTCTTTTCAGCACCAAGACGCAGCATGGTTTTCATAAAATTATTACCAAAAGAAGAATATAACCAAGCAGTGCGTATGATAATTGTGTTTTGATACTTAAGAGCTTCCAGTTCTCCTGCAGCTTTGGTTAAACCATAAACTGATTGTGGGTTAATGCCGTGATCTTCATTATATGGTTGACTGGAAGTGCCGTCAAAAACGTAATCTGTAGAAACATGGATGAATACAGCGTTTGATTTTGCGGCAACTGAAACCAGATTTTTTACGGCATCCCGATTGATTTTGTAAGCCAAATCCTTATCAGTTTCGGCTTTGTCAACAGCAGTATAGGCCGCACAATTGATAATATAATTGAAGGACTTGGTCTTGTAGAAATTTTCAAGATCATCAACATTACCAATATCCAATGTGTCAATATCCGTAAATGTGAACGCCCAGGTTGGATGATTACCGGCCAATACATGCAGTTCGCTGCCTAGTTGACCTTTTGCTCCAGTAACGAGAATTTGTACCATACTTATGAAGTATAAGAAAAATTAAGCTTGGCGTTTTTTAATTGTGGCAGAACTTTGTCCTTAGCTGACAAATTAGCTTTCTCCGGTTCAATTTGCCAGTTAATATTCAAATCCGGATCGTTGTATAGAATTCCTCCTTCGCTGGCCGGGTTGTAAAGTTCGTCACATTTATAGAAGACAATGGCTGTTTCACTTATAACCGAAAACCCATGTGCGAAACCTTTGGGAACGTAAAGTTGTCTTTTGTTTTCAGCAGAGAGTTCGATACCATACCATTGTCCGAACGTTGGCGATCCAGGGCGAACGTCTACGGCTACATCGAAAATTTTACCTTCAAGAACCCTGATTAACTTAGTTTGTGCATAGGGCTCCAATTGAAAATGCAATCCGCGAATCACGCCATACGATGATTTTGACTGATTGTCCTGTAAAAACCTGGTTTGAATTCCTTGTTGGTTCAGTTTTTCTTCCTGATAGCTTTCAAAAAAGTATCCACGATCATCTTCAAATACTTTAGGTTCAATAATAAAAAGATCGGGAAGATTAGTTTTAATCACATTCATATTCTAATATCATAAAGTTGTAAGATTATCATTAGCTATTTTAATCAAATATTCTCCGTATTGATTCTTTTTAAGGGGTTCCGCCAGTTTCAAAAGCTCTTCTTTACTGATAAACCCGCGGTTAAATGCAATTTCTTCAATACAAGAAACCTTTAATCCCTGACGCTGTTCTATGGTGTAAATAAAATTTGAAGCCTGAAGTAAGCTTTCGTGTGTGCCGGTGTCTAGCCAGGCCATACCACGACCCAAGAGAGCGACTTTAAGGCGGTTCTCTATCAAATACAAACGGTTTAGATCCGTAATTTCAAGTTCTCCACGGACAGATGGCTTTAAGCTTTTTGCTTTGGCTACCACATCGTTACTATAAAAATACAAGCCTGTAACGGCATATTTTGATTTTGGTTCTTTGGGTTTTTCTTCGAGACTAAGTACGTTGCCGGCACCATCAAATTCAACAACACCATAGCGTTCGGGGTCTTTTACAAAATACCCGAAAACAACTGCCCCATCTTTTAGCTTGGCTGTTTCCAGTAAAATATTACCAAAACTATAACCATAAAAGATATTATCGCCTAACACAAGACAAACATTATCTTTTCCTATAAACTTTTCACCTATGATGAAAGCCTGCGCCAAGCCATCGGGGGATGGTTGAATTGCATAAGTGAGGGCAAGTCCTAATTGAGAACCATCATGCAATAGGTCTTCATACAAATGGATGTCTTTTGGCGTAGAAATAATTAAAATTTCTCTAATACCGGCCAGCATTAAGACAGATAAGGGATAGTATATCATCGGTTTGTCGTATACCGGTATGATCTGTTTGGATATACTTTGAGTTAATGGATATAGCCTTGTGCCAGAGCCACCTGCAAGAATAATTCCTTTCATGATTTGGATTTCAGATTTATAGTTTCTGGAAAAACACAAATGAAAACAAAAATGTTTTGAAATTTCGAGTGTTTATTCAAAATACATCAATTATTTAACAATTTCTTGAAATATGTAATAGTCTTCAGCAATCCTTCATCTAAAGATATTTTAGGTTCCCAGTCGAGTTTGGTCTTTGCAAGTGCGATATCAGGCTGACGTTGAATGGGGTCATCCTGAGGCAAAGGCAGGAAAACCAGTTTGGATTTTGATTGTGTTAGACCGATTATTTTTTCTGCCAGCTGCAAAATTGTAAATTCACCCGGGTTCCCTATGTTTACAGGTCCTATAAAGTCGTTTTCGGAATTCATCATACGAATCATTCCTTCAACCAAATCATCGACATACTGGAAACTTCTTGTTTGCGAACCATCGCCATAAATAGTAATATCTTCGTTTCTTAAGGCTTGTACAATGAAATTAGAAACCACACGTCCATCATTTGGGTGCATCCTTGGCCCGTAAGTATTGAAAATTCGTATGATTTTGATAGCAACCTGATTTTGGTGATGGTAATTCATAAAAAGTGATTCGGCGCAACGTTTACCTTCATCATAGCAGGATCGGACCCCGATTGGATTTACATTACCCCAATAAGCTTCGGTTTGAGGATGAATACTGGGATCGCCGTATACTTCACTCGTTGATGCCTGAAGAATTTTACCCTTTGTACGTTTAGCAAGCCCCAACATATTGATAGCTCCCATCACCGAAGTTTTGATTGTTTTAATTGCATTGTACTGATAATGGATCGGTGAGGCCGGGCAAGCCAGGTTGTATATTTCTTCAACTTCTGCGTAGTATGGTGTCGTTACATCATGTCTGACCAATTCAAAACGCGGATTTCCAATAAGATGTAAAATGTTATTTTTATTACCTGTAAAAAAATTATCCAGGCAGATAATATTGTTTTCACCTTTAAGAAGTCGTTCACAGAGATGGGAACCAATAAATCCAGCCCCTCCGGTAATTAATATCTGCTTCATATTAGTCGAAATATATAATTATTTTTCATTTTTCATTGTTCCTTCTTTTGTTTGTCGGCCAATACAATAATAAACAAACCCCAATTCTTCCAACTCTGCAGATTCGTAAATATTTCGGCCATCAAAAATAAGTTTATTTTTCAAAAGGCGTTCCATGATTTTGTAATTAGGAGCCCGAAATTCTGTCCATTCCGTTATAACAATCAGAGCATCGGCATCTAACAATGCATCATAAGGTTCCTTAACCAAAACAATTTTATTTCCTAAAATACGTTTTGCTTCTGGCATGGCAACAGGATCGTATGCTTTTATAAGGGCTTTGGCCTTTAATAGTTGATCAATAATAACCAAGGACGGAGCTTCGCGCATGTCATCAGTTTGAGGCTTAAATGATAGCCCCCAAATCGCAAAGACTTTATCTTCCAGCTGTCCTTTAAAATGTTGAAGAATCTTCTTAAAAAGCACCAGTTTTTGATTATTGTTAACATCTTCAACAGCTTTTAATATATTGAGCGGATATTTATTGTCCAATCCAGTCTTTATTAGAGCTTTAACATCTTTTGGAAAGCATGAACCGCCAAAACCTATGCCAGGGTATATGAATTTACTACCTATACGCGGATCGCTTCCAATACCTTTACGCACGGAGTTAATATCGGCTCCTACGATTTCACATAAATTTGCGATATCATTCATAAAGCTTATTTTGGTGGCAAGCATGGCATTTGCTGCATATTTTGTCATTTCTGCCGAGGCGGTATCCATAAATACGATTGGATGCCCATTCAACAAAAACGGTTTATAAAGTTTGTTGATAATGTTTTTTGTAGCTTCAGAATTAACACCTACAATGATCCTGTCGGGTTTTAAAAAATCTTCAACAGCGTTACCTTCTTTTAAAAATTCCGGGTTGGACGCCACATCAAATTCAACGCTAACGTTTCGTTTATTAATTTCTTGTTGAATAGCTGATTTGACTTTTTGAACCGTTCCTACAGGGACTGTGCTTTTATTGATAATTACCATGTTATGATCGATGCATTGACCTACTTTTGATGCAACATCAAGAACATATTTCAGATCAGCACTGCCATCCTCCTCCGATGGAGTTCCAACGGCAATGAAAATAATGTCGGCGTCCTGAAGAGATTCTATAAGATTTGTGGTGAAATTCAATCTGCCTTTTGCCATATTTCGGCTGATTAATTGTTCAAGGCCTGGTTCGTAAAATGGTACAATACTCTTGTTTAAATTATTGATTTTTTCTACGTCAACATCAACACAGGTAACAGAAAATCCTGTTTCAGCAAAGCAGGTTCCTGTAACTAGTCCTACATAGCCGGTACCAATAACTACAATCTTCATAGCGGTTAATTTTAGGTAAAAATATCTTAAAAGTAATTTTTTTCAATTGGTTAATAAAGAATAATTATGTTATTTGTAAAGCATATTTTGAAAATTCCAGTTAAAAGTATTTAATTTAGTGAGATTTTTTGAGTATATTAGCTTTTGGGATTCGTTATAATTTGGTGCTATTATCATGTAAGTATGAAGAAGAAGATTTTGGTCATTGATGACGATGCTACAATAAGGTTTTTATTACAAACCATATTACATGATTATGATGTTGTATCTAAGGAAGATGGATATGAAGCGCTTTCGTGGTTAAATTCGGGTAACATTCCTGACTTGATTTTGCTGGATATGGAAATGCCTAATATCAATGGTCGTGTTTTAATACGCAGAATAAAATCAAGTTACAAGCACAGACAGGTCCCAATTGTTGTAATGTCTGGAACAGAAAGTAAACTTATTAAAAATAATTTTCTAAAACTTGGAGCATCCGACTATATTATTAAACCATTTGCAGACTTGGATTTCTTGGAAAGGGTAAAAAAGGCTATGATTGTTGGATAATCAATTAAAGTATAGATTTTTCAGATTTTCTGAAGTTTATTAAAAATAAAATAATAATTTTGCAGCTTAAATTAAATATATTGTCTAACTTATTAAGTATTAATTTAATTATACATGATTGAAAAAAACAATGAATTAGAAAACGAGCTAAGCGGTAAAGAAGAATTAGCTGAGCTTGAAGCTGTTGTTGAAGACGTTGAAGTAGAAGATGCTTTAGATGTTGATGACGAAGAAGCTGATGACGAATTAGTTGAAGAAGATGCTGATGAAATTGCAGCAAACATTTTGAAAATTAAGAGTGAAAAAATTTCTCTCGAAAATTTTGATTGGACAAAGTATAACAACAAATGGGATGTTTACAGCAACGATGAACGTTCACAACTCGAATCAATGTACGATAAGACCTTATCGACAATTGTAGAGAACGAGTGCATTGACGGTACAGTGATTGCCATGAACAAGCGCGAAGTAGTTGTAAATATCGGCTACAAGTCAGAAGGTGTTGTTAGTTTGAATGAATTTCGTTACAACCCCGCCTTGAAAATAGGTGATAAGGTTGAAGTTTATGTAGAAAGCCAGGAAGACAAAAAGGGTCAATTGATCCTCTCGCACAAGAAAGCTCGTGCAATGCGTTCTTGGGATCGAGTAAACGCTGCGCTTGAAAATGATGAAGTTATTACTGGTTATATCAAATGCCGCACAAAAGGTGGTATGATTGTGGATGTGTTTGGTATCGAAGCTTTCCTCCCAGGATCGCAAATCGATGTTAAACCTATTCGTGACTATGATATATTTGTAGGTAAAACTATGGAATTCAAGGTTGTAAAAATTAACCATGAATTCAGAAATGTAGTTGTTTCGCATAAAGCGCTTATTGAAGCTGAACTCGAACAACAAAAGAAAGAAATTATTGCCAAACTAGAAAAAGGTCAGGTGCTCGAAGGCGCTGTTAAAAATATTACTTCTTATGGTGTATTTATCGACTTGGGTGGTGTGGATGGTCTTATTCACATTACTGATTTATCATGGGGTCGCGTAAATCATCCTGAAGAAATTGTTCAGCTCGATCAGAAACTTAATGTTGTAATTCTTGATTTTGACGATGCTAAAAAACGTATTGCTCTTGGTTTAAAACAACTTACTCCTCATCCATGGGATTCCCTTAGCGCCGATCTTAAAGTTGGAGATCAGGTAAAAGGTAAGGTAGTTGTTATTGCTGATTATGGTGCATTTATCGAAATTGCTCCGGGAGTAGAAGGTTTGATTCACGTATCAGAAATGTCCTGGTCACAACATTTGCGTAGTGCTCAGGAATTTCTCAAAGTGAGCGACGAAGTGGAGGCTGTTATTCTTACACTTGATCGCGAAGAACGTAAAATGTCACTTGGCATTAAACAGCTCAAGCCAGATCCATGGGAAAACGTTGAAACTCGTTATTCTGTTGGTTCTAAGCATAAAGCTAAAGTACGTAACTTCACAAACTTTGGTGTATTTGTAGAAATTGAAGAAGGTGTTGATGGTCTCATACATATTTCAGATCTTTCCTGGACTAAGAAAATCAAACATCCTGCTGAATTTACTCAGGTAGGAGAAGAGATAGAAGTTGTAGTACTTGAAATAGACAAAGAAAATCGTCGTTTAAGTCTTGGTCATAAACAACTTGAAGAAAATCCATGGGATGTGTTCGAAACTATCTTTACTGTTGACTCGATTCATGAAGGTACCGTTGTTGAAATATTTGACAAAGGAGCTATTGTTGCACTGCCATATGGAGTAGAAGGTTTTGTTACTCCAAAACATCTGGTAAAAGAAGATAATACGCCAACAAAAGTTGATGATAAACTTCAATTTAAGGTAATTGAATTCAATAAATCAGCTAAACGTATCATCTTGTCACATAGCAGAGTATTCGAGGATGTAAAGAAAGCAGAAGAAGTTTCAAGTAAAAAGGCTGCTTCCGAAGATACCAAGAAGACTACCAAGAAAATGAAGAGCAGCATGGAAAAAACTACCCTTGGTGACATTACAAACTTGTCTGCGCTGAAAGAAGAAATGGAAGAACAACAGAAAAAAGAACAGCAGGATAAGGATAAGTAATATTCATTAAGTTTCATATTTAAACAATAAGGCAATGGAATTTAAGATCGAAAAACTGGAAAATTATACTCTGATTCAAGTGCTCGAGGAGAAGTTGGATACGCATATCGCGCCATCTTTAAAATCAGAGTTGGTTTTGATTTCCGGCAATGGCGAAAAAAATATTGTTCTTGACCTGAGTAAATGCCGCTATTGCGATTCCTCCGGTTTGAGTGCTATTTTGGTTGCTAACCGCTTATGCAAAAATGCCAATGGCATGTTTATACTCACCGGCTTGAACGATGCAGTAGAACGTTTAGTTACAATTTCTCAGTTGGATACGGTCTTGAATATTTCAAATTCCATTGAAGAAGCTGTTGCCTTGGTGAATCGCGACAAGTAATATTACTACATGTCTTTTGCAGTTACTATTTTGGGTAGTAGCTCTGCTTTACCCACCATCAATAGAAATTTGACCGCTCATTTACTTAATGTAGATGAGCGGTTTTTTCTCGTTGACTGTGGAGAAGGTACTCAGTTGCAGTTAAAGAAATGTAAAGCCAAATTTAGTCGTCTCGACCATATTTTTATAACACATTTACATGGTGATCATATTTTTGGACTTCCGGGATTAATTTCAACATTCAATCTCCTGGGTCGAAAACATGCATTACATATTTATGCACATCCAGATCTGAAAAAAGTTCTGGATCAATATCTTTCCTATTTCTATACCAAACTTGATTTTTCTCTTGTTTATCATCCACTCAATCTTACCTCACCTGGAATCATATTTGAAAATAAAAGAATTACGGTTCAAAGTTTCCCTTTAAAGCATAGAATACCAACTTGCGGTTTTATTTTCAAAGAAAATCCGAGATTATTGAATATTCGAAAAGAGATGATTGACTATCACGCTATTCCAATTCGAGAGATTGTAAACATAAAAAGAGGGAGCGATTTTATAACAGAAGAAGGCAATGTTATACCTAACGAAGCATTAACATATGCAAGCGCGCCTCCCAAATCGTATGCTTTTTGTTCTGATACTGCTTATACTGAAGAAATTATACCATATATTAAAAACGCAGATTTGCTTTACCACGAAGCGACTTATTCCGAAGAAGATAACGATCGTGCAATAGAACATTTTCACTCAACAGCAGCACAGGCTGCAACAATAGCGAAACTTTCCAATGCAGGCAAATTACTCATCGGCCATTTTTCTGCACGTTATAAAGATACAACTCCGCTTATTGAGCAGGCCCGAAAGATATTCCCA